>Ga0206683_10001900_pt1 | contig 14258 bp, 12 predicted proteins | sample M280m12015metaG_FD_155483 | JGI IMG/M metagenome (GOLD analysis project Ga0206683, IMG submission 155483) | Ammonia-oxidizing marine archaeal communities from Monterey Bay, California, United States - M2 80m 12015 | ecosystem: Environmental > Aquatic > Marine > Intertidal zone | place: USA...
GTTCTGGTGAAGAAACGAATGAAAATTTACAGAAAGCTCTAGCAGATAAAGATAATGCATATGTTATTATATCCAAGATAAAATCAGGAAACGTGCCAATAAAACCCATCCCTCTTAATGCAGTAACAATAAGAGATCGATTTAGGAAAGAAATAGGTTTAGTTCCTTACCTCTAGTTTTTTCTTTATAAGAAAGTATGATTTATTCAGTTGGTTCAATTTTTCTCGATCATATAATTAAAATTGAATCTTTTCCAAAAAATCCAATTAAAATTATAGCAAAAGGAATTGAAAAAAGACTTGGTGGATCTGCTGCTGTTGCAAGTTTTACTATAAAAAAACTTGGTCAGAAAACTGCTTTTGTTGGAAGATTAGGAGACGATGATGCTTCTAAATTTTTAATAGGAGAATTAAATAAATTTAAAGTTATACATAAAGACTCCATTGTGATTAGAGGAGCTCAATCATCCCAAAGCTATGTTTATGAAGACGCAAGAGGAGAGAGGCTTTTAGCCGCTTTTAATGAAAAAAAATTATTACATAATAAAAAGTTACCTAAAATATCTTTTACTAAAAATAATACTTATATGACTGACCTACGATGGATTGAAGCAACTCTTTATGTTGCTAAAAATTGTAAAAAAAAGAATTTAATTCAGGTTGTTGATTTAGATAATTATAAATTAAACGCTAAAGTAAAACAAATTGTCGATCTATCTTCTTATCCTATCTTTTCAGAGACGGGAGTATTTGAGTATACTAAAATTAAATCGATTATTGGTTCATTAAAAAAAATGTATTCCAAAAAAAATAAGTTTTATGCCATAACTGCTGGTGAAAAAGGAGTTTATTGGATTGAAAATGGAAGTATTTTTAATTGCAAACCTCCTAAAATAAAAGCTGTTGAGACAAATTGTGCTGGAGATGTTTTTCATGGTGCTTTTGCAGCTTTTATTCATCAAAAACATTCTGTGATGGATTCAATGAAATTAGCGACTGCCACTGCTTCATTAAAATGTACAAAAAAGGGAGGTATTTACTCCATACCCTCTTACTCATCTGTTAAGAACTTTGAAAACAAAATTCAATTAAGAAAAATATAATTTTATGAAAATACTAATCACAGAATTTATGGAAGCTAAAAGTGTAGAAATGCTAAAAAGAAATTTTGATGTTACATTTGATAAAAGCCTATCCTTAAATCATAACGAATTAAAAAAAATAATTAGTAATTTTGATATTTTAATTGTTAGGAATAAAACACAGGTTAATAAAGAAATATTAGAAAATGCATCAAGCTTAAAGTTTATTGGACGCTTAGGAGTAGGTTTAGATAATATTGATACTGAGTATTGTAGAAATAATAATATTCATGTTCAGCCAGCAACAGGTATGAATGCAGACTCCGTTGCAGAATATGTAATTAATAGCTCACTTTCTTTATTAAAAAATTTTCCTTTAATGCATCAAGAAACCTCTTTGGGAAATTGGCCTAGGACTTCAATTTCTTCAAGAGAATTAAATGGTAAGATATTTGGCTTAATGGGTTTTGGTTTAATTGCTAAAAAAGTGAGCACCTTGGCCAAAATATTTAATGCTCACATAATTGCTTATGACCCATTTATTGATTCAAGTATTGCAAGGGAATTTAATATTAAATTAGTTGATATAAATGAGATATTTGAACAGGCCGATGTTATTTCTATTCATTTACCTCTAACACCAACTACTGAAAACTTATTAAACTATGATGCTTTTACAAAAATGCAAAAGCAACCAATCATTATTAATTCCTCTAGAGGGTCTATAATTAATGAAGACGACTTATTGAAAGCTTATGATGAAAAACTAATTTCTGGCTTTGCTTTAGATGTTTATGAAACTGAGCCGGCACCAAAATTTTTTTTAAATAGCATACAGGATAATACTAACTGCATTCTTACCCCTCATATTGCTGGAGTTACAGAAGAGTCAAATATTAGAGTGAGTGATTTTATTGCAAATTCAGTAAAAGAATTTTTTAAACTATAATTTAAACTCTTCCATAAATACAACTCGGTTTTCTTTTATGGAATTTTCAGCCGCCTCACCTATAGCTACTGACATTAGTCCATCTTTTAGAGATACTTCTGGTTTCTTATTTTTTTGAATAGCGTCAATAAAAGCTAAATGTTCAAAATAAGTTGATCCATGATGATGTCCTGCGGCTAATATTTCTTTATCAACTTTGACTTCATTTGACTCAGTAATATTATTTTTTCTAAGACTAATTCTAACTTCCGATGAGTCCTTTCCTCACTTGATGGAACAAACAAATGTTTCTATCTTGCCTATATCTCCCACAGCAACTATTTCTTCTTGATATTCAGAATTTTCTGTAAACATACATAAATCCAGCATCCCTCGCACACTATTTTCAAAATCTACAATCACAAATGCATTATCAATAATATCTGGAGTCTTTCCGTCATATTTTTCTTCTAAATGGTTAACATCCTGATTTCCACTAGCATAAACTTTAGCTGGCTCACTTTGAATAACCAATCTCATAAGATCAAAGAAGTGACAACATTTTTCAACTAATGTTCCACCGGTATTAACTGCAAATCTATTCCAATCATCTACTTTATGCAAAAAAGGAAATCGATGTTCACGAATAGAAAGCATTTTTATTTTACCGATTACATTATTATGCACTTCTTTAATTAACTGTTTTACTGGAGGCATGTACCTGTATTCCATTCCAGTCCAAATTATTTTAGAATAATTTTTTGACATTAACTCAAATTTTTTACAATCCTCTGTAGTTGTGCATAAAGGTTTTTCTATTAACAAATGTTTATTTGTTTTTAAAATTTGCTCTAATATATTGATGTGTGTAAAATTTGGTGTTGCAATAATATATGCATCTGCAATATTTTTACTTATTAATTCATTCAAATCATTATAAAGTTTTGTAGAGTCCTTTAATAATGATTTAGTTTGGTTTCTTGAATTGTCATTAGTGTCGCAAATTGCTACTACTTCTGCATTCTCAATTATATTAATATTCTGAATATGTTCCTGGCCCATAACACCAGTTCCAATCACACCATATTTTATTTTATTCGTCATATTGTATATGTTGGTATCTTTAATTGTTTTCCTAAACTTTTAATATCTTCAAGCACATCTCCATAAGTAAAACCCACATGATGCTCTAAACCACTTAAAAATAAATTTTTTATTTTTTTATGTGTATTTTTACCTAAACTGATTACTCCTGAAGTTCCAGAAAAAGAGTTTTTTCTTTTAAGAACTTTTCCATTCATTACGATAAATTTTAATTTATTTTCTGATTTTGAAACTCGAAAAATTGTAATATCACCTGATTTAAATGCAAAGTTATGCAGAAGAGGTTTCCGTCTATTTGAGTGCACTGTGGCACTAGGTGTATTTTTCTCTGCCATACTTATAGGGGCAAGTCCACAATGCCAAAAAACAGTAGTATTGTCTTTCTCATCCACATCAACAATATCAACTAATAAAGCAGGTTTATTATTTAATTGATTTAATATGTTGCAGGTTAAACTGCCAAGTACATCAGCCTCACAGGCAGAGCTTATTTTATTTTCATTCATCATGGCCATTGGTCCGCATGAAGCGCAACCATATTCTGTAAACATCTCAGGCCAACAACGAACAGCAAATGCATCAATATTTTGTGTTTGTTGAATTTTTTCAAGACCGTGGAATAGAGATATACTTTTATTCAACTCTTTTTGATTGACTTGGTTTGTGTTTTTAAGGTTTTTGCTAATATTTTTCTTAGTTACACTGATTATTTTTTTATCAACTTTTCTTGAAATATTAAACAAACTTTGTAATTTTATCTTTGCTAACTTTGCATTAAATTTTGATTTTAATTCTTCATTATTAAAATCACAAGTATCAAATCCTTCTGGTCTTTTACCAATCAGACCTAACTTTGGTTTCTTAAACTCTATTATTTTTTTATTAACTAATTTTAAATTTATTTTCTTCAAATAATTTTTCTTTGTAAAATTATTATTTGTTTTTATAAATTTAAATATTTCTGAAGAAAACGACTGCTCATCATTCGTGTAAATTATAAAATTAGAATAAAATTTACTTTTAATTAAGGCATGTAATCCTAAATTTACTCCACAAAGCGAATTCAGTCTTAAGCGTCCACCTGATCTTTTTTCTTTAAATGAAATGAACAAAATTGGTTTTTTAAATTTTTTAACAAACGAAGAAATAAATTTTGCATCAGTAAAAGTTGATTGAATAACTATAAATTTTGTACATTTAACATTATTAAAGTACTTAATTGCATTTTCACCAATTTTATCACTAGTTATTAAATCATCAAAAAAAATTACCTTTTTATTTAATTTTGTAATTATTTTTTTTGTTTTTACTAATTTTTTCTTTGCAAAACCAATATCAAAAGTTTCTCTTGCTAAACTAAAGCACCCGATCATTAAAAACCTTTATATATATTTTTAAAATTAATAGATTTTTTTTGAATTAATTTATTTGCTAAATACTTTTCTAAAGACTGAGCATTTTTTTTTGTAAGTGTGTTTAGTTTCTTCACATACTTTGCACTTTCATTTCTCAAGCTATGTGTAATTTTTTTGTAATTTGGATAATCTTTAAAAGCATCTAGCCAAATAGTTCTTCCGGCAAGATATCCAGAGGCGCCATTTTTATAAGCTAATTTTAAACAATTATAAAAAGAATTTTTACTCATTCCGGAAGAAAGCATGACCCATGGAATGTCCTTAGTTGCTAAAGAAAGTTTTTTAAAAGCTTCATGAGTCGCTTTAGTAAATTTACCATCTTCTAATTTACTACTATCCACGGGACTTTCTAATTTAAAAATATCAACCTTATATTTTGCTTTGGAAAATTCTTTAACACTTTCTATAACATGATTTTGATTTTTATTTTGTTGTTCTTTATAATCTTTAGAATATCCAGTTTCATTTTTAAATGGATAAACCAATAGCTCTAATAAAAAAGGAATATCATATTTTTCACATTGTTTGCCAATTGTTTCAATATATTTTTTTTGATGTTTAATAGAATTTTGATCTGCATCAGGTCGATACCAAGCTAATACTTTTACAGCATCACCACCTATTTTTTTTATTTTTTCAACTGTCCAATTTTTTATATTTTTTGAATATCTTCCTTTGCCTTTTTCTGCAAAAGCATGATCCTCTAATGTAACTATTAAACCATTACTCTCGCTAGTATGGATCAGGTTTGGAATTGAATAAACGGGGTCCATTAATATTGCGCTTGAATGCTTAGAGAGATTTTGTGAGATATGTTTTTTAAACGTAATAACATCATCAAAATTGTAATTCTTTTTTTTCTGTTTAATGATATTAAAAATCGGTGGTCTCTGATCAATAGCCAACATTTCTAAATGATCATTATCATTACATATTTTTTTAATATGTACGTATTTACCAGTTTTATAAATTTTCATTAAAGATATAGTGTTTGATTTTACACAATTACTAATTTTTTAATAATAGAATAGACTGATAAAACAAGATTTTATTTTTTATCAATTTTTTATTTGTTAAAATTTTTTTTCAAATACATAATTTTAATTTTTTAGACATATTGGCTATTAAATTTCAATAATTTCCCAATAAATCTTTACTTTTTTTAACTTGTATAAATAATCATTATGGTTAATGTTAAAAAAAAATTGGAGGAAATATGATTAAATATATTTTTAAGGCAGTTTCAGTAACTGCTATTACAATCTCCCTGACATTGGTTTCTACAGTTTCTTTTGCTGCCACAGATGTAAGAATTATGTGGTACGGTGATGGTGACAAAGAAAATGTTCCAATTCAAGGACAAATAGATGCATTTAATGCAGCTAACTCAGATATTAACGTTATTCTAGATATCGTTCCTTACGATGCAATTATGAATACTTTACCTATTCAATTAGCAGCTGGTGAAGGACCTGATATCGCAAGAGTTACAGATCTTGGTGGTCTAAATAAATATTATGCTGATATTACATCGCACGTTGCTAATCCTCAATACTACGAAGATAGTTTTGGTCCTTTTTTAAAGTGGTACCGTAAGGCAGGAGATACAAGCTCAATTCATGGTTTTCATTCTACAATGACTGTTACAGGTCCTTATGTAAATAAAACTTTATTTGAACAAGCTGGTGTTGATCTCCTTGGTCCTGGTGCAACTTGGGCAGAATGGGCAGATGCAGCAAATGCAGTTGCAAGTAAGCTAGATATTCCAATTCCAATGGCTTGGGATAGATCAGGTCACCGTGTATCAGGTCCAGCAGTATCTATGGGTGCTCAATATTTTGATGCAAACGGAGATCCAAAATTAGTTGATGATGGTTTAAAAGCTATGACTCAAATGCTTTATGACTGGCACCAAAATGGAACTATGTCTAAAGATCTTTGGGGTTCTGTATCAGGAACAAAATATCATGCTCCTAACGATTGGTGGAATGCAGCTGAAGTTGTATTTATGATGAGTGGATCTTGGCAAATTGGAAGATTTGCTAATGAAGTTGGAGATGATTTTGACTGGTGGGCAGTACCTGCTCCTTGTGGACCAGCTGCTTGTACCGGAATGCCTGGTGGAAATGCATTACTAGCTTTTACAGCAAATGATGCTGTAGGAAGAGTAATGGACTATCTATCAAGTAAAGAGCAATTAGGTGCATTTATTGGAGAAGTTCTTGCAATACCAGGACATCTAGATTTACCTGTTGATTATCAAACAGATGATCCAAATGCTAAACATGCACTAGAAACTTTTGCTGGTGCTGTACCTACTATTGATCAAGTTGCTTTTGATCTTCAGGCGCATGTAGATAACCGTATTATGTTCAACGCAATCATTTCAAGATTAGGTCAAGCGATTGTTGGAGAGATGTCTCTGGAAGAAGCTTGGGTTAAAATGGATGAAGATGTTGAAAAACAACTTAAAGAAAAATACGGCGGTTAATCGTCTTTTTTTAATAAATAATGAAGCTGCTCAAATTGAGCAGCTTTTTTTTCAATAAATCATATGAAAAATATAAGAATTAATATTAAAAATTTCTTCATAAGAGTTTTTAATATTCCATTTGCGTTTTTAATGCATGCCATTGATATTATTATGTGGCCAATACAGAAAATAATTGGTGTTAGAAACATGCCTTATATTTTTTTACTACCAAATTTAATTTTTTTTGGTTTATTTGTAATTGTACCACTTGGAGTAAATGTAGCTTTTTCTGTTACAGGTGGTGATGAATTGCTATTCGCAAATAGAGAATTTTCAGGTTCCAAACACTACAATTATTTGTTTGATTGTGAAAATTATTTAAATGCAAATAGCTGTACGGAAGATTTTTTTTGGAGAGGAGTTCATAACACAATATTCTTTGTTATATTTCAAGTTGGTTTAATGATTTTCTTTTCATTATTAACGGCTGTAATTTTAAATAAAAAAATTATTGGAAGAGGTTTTTTTAGATCAGTATTCTTTTTTCCAGTTTTATTATCTCCAGTAGTAGTTGGTTTAATTTGGCAATGGATATTACTTAAGAATGGAATACTCAATGCTTTTATTGAAGCAAATGGAGGCGATAAATTTTCATTTTTAACTGATCCAGGATGGGCAATGACTTCAAGTATATTTGTTTCAATATGGGCCCATATGGGTTTTTATACATTAATTGTCCTCGCAGGACTTCAAGCAATTCCTCCAAACTTATATGAAGCTGCTGAGATGGATGGAACTAGTAGAGAGAGAACTTTTTTCAGAATAACCTTACCTCTTTTAATGCCTAACTTACTTGTTGTTTTTATACTTGCATCCATCAAAGGAGTGCAAACATTTGATGAAATATATGTTTTAACTGGAGGTGGTCCTGGAACTTCAACATCATTAGTAGTTCAATATATTTTTACTACAGGTTTTGCTTCATCAGGGTCTGTTCAAAACTTTGGTCTTGCTGCCGCAGCATCTATGGTTCTAGGAATTGTGTTATTGCTTCTAACTTTAATTCAACTTTACTTATCAAGAAGTAGAGAAAACAAACATCAAGAGATTTAAATGGGGAATACTGGAAGTTTAATTAAAAATATTGTTACTCAAAAAAAATATAAAGAAAAGTATCATTGGACAGATTATTTTTCTTATTTTTATTTATTCTTAGGAGTTTTTTTAATGTTTGGTCCTATAATTTGGTTAGGATTATCTTCTGTTAAGACTCTTGCAGGTATTCAAGAGTACCCTCCAACAATTCTTCCTCTTTCACAAATACAAGTTGAGGTAGATGGATATGAAAAACCACTATCGCTGTATAATGTAACATTAGAAGATGGTAGCACTGCAGAATTAGCTGAAATTAAAAGAGTTGGAATTACCTCTAAGATGGTGGATCCTAAAGATACAGAAAAAAAATATAAAATACCAATTGATAAAAGAGAAAAAATAAGAGAGTTTAGTGTTCAGTGGGATAATTATTTAGACCCTCTAAGAAAGTATAACTTTTTACTGTATTTTAAGAATTCTATTTTTGTTACTGTTATTGCAACAATAATAACACTTATAATAAATTCTATGGCAGCATATGCTCTTTCCATTTACGAATTTAGAGGAAAAAACATAGCTCTTGTTTTTGTAATTGGCACTTTGTTAATTCCTCTTACAATTATTCTAGTACCGGTCTTTTATGTTATTGCAAATTTTGGAATGATTAATTCTTTGTGGGGAGTCATTTTGCCTGGAGCAGCAACGCCCACCGGTGTATTTTTATTACGGCAATATATGTTAACATTACCTAGGGAACTTATTGAAGCTGCAAGAATGGATCATGCCAGTGAGTGGGCAATTTATTGGCGAATTGTGCTCCCATTGTCAATACCCGCGATAGCTGTTTTAGCAATTTTCTCAATTATGTGGAGATGGAATGATTTCTTATGGCCGCTTATTGTTCTCTCAAAAAGTGAAGTTTATACCTTGCAAATTGCTTTAAATGCTTTTCACGGAGAATTAACAAGTCAATGGAATTATGTGTTGGCAATGACTATGGTTACTCTGCTTCCAATTGCTTTAATATTTACATACCTTCAAAAATTTATAACAACTGGAATAGCTAGCACAGGTATGAAATAATGACTTCTAAACCTACAATTATTTTTGATCCATATCCGAGAAATGAAGAAATGGTTTTTACAGCAGATGTTGAAAAAGAATTAAATCAAATATCAAAATTAGTAACATATTTTGGCAGTAGAGCACCCGATGATTTAGTTGAAGATAACTTATCAGATACCGAAATTATTGTTGGACAAACAAATATGCCCAAAGAGAGATTGGATAAGGCAAAGAAATTAAAAGCTATAATAAATGTAAAATGTAATTGGGAACCAAATATTGATTATATAGAAGCACATAAAAAAGGAATATATGTTTTATCTGCAGCACCAGCTATGGCTCCAGCAGTTGCAGAAGCATGCGTTGGATATGCCATTGCCTTATCAAGAGGCACTCTACAAAATTATAATAAATTTCTTAAATCCGAAGAACAATATGGAATTAAAGGAAATGGAAAAGCATATTCATTATTTAATTCTAATGTAGGTTTTATTGGTTTTGGAAATTTAGCAAAAAATCTTTTACCTCTGTTAAAACCTTTTAATTGCAATATTTCTGTTTATGATCCTTGGTTATCAAAAGAATATTTAGAGTCTCAAGGTGTTAATAGTGTGTCGTTAGAAACGCTGTTATCAACTAATAAATTCATTTTTGTACTTGCTGGTGTAACAATTGAAAATGAAGGGTTTATAAATAAAAAAAAATTAGAATTAATAGAGAAGGATAGTTCAGTAATATTAGTTAGCAGAGCAGAGGTGCTTGATTTTGAAGAGTTTATTAATCTAGCTGAAAAAAATATAATTAGGGCGGCAGTAGATGTTTATCCAGAGGAACCAGTTCCATCAAATGCATTTTTTAGAAAGGAGTCTAGTGTTTTATTTACGTCTCATGTTGCTGGAGCTATGCATTTTTCTTATAAAAATATTAGAGAAATGATGATGGATGATATAAGACAAATTCTTAAGGGTATGCCGCCTACACGATTACAAAGAGCAGAACCACATCAAGCAATGTTGAGGAGAGATAGATGACAGAAATAGTTTTAAAAAATATATTCAAAAGTTATGATCAAACCGAAGTAATTCACGGTGTCGACTTAAAAGTTGAAAGTGGAAAATTTCTTGTACTGGTTGGCCCGTCCGGATGTGGAAAATCGACATTGTTAAGAATTATTGCTGGGTTGGAAAGAATTACATCAGGAGAAATATTAATTGAAGGAAATGAAGTGAGTAATATACCAGCTTCTGAAAGAGGTCTTGCAATGGTATTTCAATCGTATGCATTATATCCGCATATGTCAGTTTATAAAAATATGGCATTTTCTCTTGAAAATTTAAAAATTGATAAAAAAACTATTGAGGAAAAAGTAAATAGTGCAGCAAGACTTCTTCAAATTGAAGACTATCTTCAACGAAAACCCAAAGCTTTATCTGGTGGTCAGAGACAAAGAGTTGCGATTGGTCGCGCAATAGTAAGAGATCCAAAAGCATTTTTATTTGACGAACCATTATCGAACTTAGATGCAGAATTAAGGGTGACAATGAGAAAAGAATTATCAGCCTTGCATGAAAAAATTGGTGGCACCATGGTTTATGTTACTCATGATCAAGTTGAGGCTATGACTCTTGCTGATCAAATAGTTGTTCTTAATGAGGGTTATGTTGCTCAAGCAGGTGCACCCTTAGATTTATATAATAATCCAAATGATACTTTTGTAGCAGGTTTTATAGGATCACCTAAAATGAATTTTATGAATGTTAAATCTGTTAACAAAGACAATGAAATAAATTTAAAATCAGAAAGTTTAAATATAAAATCTTCAGCGGATGTGGATGTTGATCAAGATTATACTTTAGGAATAAGACCTGAGCATATTTATATCTGTGAAAAAGAGGAGTCAGATCTAGAAGTAACAGTAGATTATTCAGAACAACTAGGCAGTGAAACATATTTTTATTGTAATGCAGATGGTCCTTCTCAACTCATTGTTCATCAAACAGGACAATATAAGGTTACTAAAGGTGATAAATTATTCTTACGTTTAGATCATTCTGCTATGCATTTATTTGGGGCTGATGGAAAAGCGATAAAAAAAAATAAATCTTGATGTCTTCTAAAAAAATTGGGGTTGGGGTGATTGGAACTGGTATGGCAGCCAAACCTCACGCTTTAGCGCTTAATGATTTGAGAGATATTATCGATGTTAAAGCTATTTTTTCAAGAAACAAAGATAATTGTCATTCATTTGCGAAAAATTATAATTTTAAAACTGCAAACTCAATTAAAGAAATTTCAGAAAATAATGAAATTGATATGGTGATTTTAATTACTCCTCCAAACCAACGTTTAGAACTTGTTAGAGAGTTTAGTATAGCTGGTAAACATATCTTGATGGAAAAACCAATAGAGCGATCGACTAAACAAGCAGAAGAGATAGTTAATATTTGTGAGAATAATAATATAAAGTTAGGGATAGTTCTGCAACATCGCTTCAGAGAGTCTTCTGTTAAATTAAAAAAACTAATAGAAAAAAATGCGCTTGGTCCCATTTATTCTGTTCAAGTTAATATACCATGGTGGCGTGATCAATCGTATTATGATGAGCCAGGACGAGGAACTTATGAAAGAGATGGCGGGGGTGTGTTAATTAGTCAAGCCATTCATACCTTAGATCTAATGATTAATTTAATTGGTCAAGTACAAGAAGTTCAAGCGATTGCAAAAACTACATCTTTTCATACAATGGAGTCAGAAGATTTTGTTGCAGCAGGATTAAAATTTAAAAATGGTGCAGTAGGATCTTTAATGGCAGGCACTTCCTCTTATCCAGGTTATCCAGAGTCAATAATTTTAAACTGTGAGAAAGGATCTGTAAAACTAGAATCTGGCACATTAAAAATAAATTGGCAAAGTAATGAAGTAGAAGAATTTGGAGAAACTTCTGGAACGGGAGGGAGTGCTGACCCTATGGCTTTTCCATATGATTGGCATAAAAGTCTCATTAAAGATTTTGCACTCTCTTTAAGTGCAAATCAATCAGATTTTGTTTCAGGTAGAGAAGCATTAAAAGTGCATGGACTAATTGATGCTTTAATTTCATCTTCAAAAAATGGTAAGATAGTAAAGATTTAGTGAGGGAAATATTTAAATGAAAAAATTAAAAATAGCCGCAATTGGAACTGAGCACAGACATATTTTTGGTCAATTAAAAGGTATGCTTGATCTTGGTTGTGAATGTGTTGGTTGGTGGAATGATGGTGATAATAAAATAACTGATGATTTTGCTGAAAAATATCCAACGATTAAAAGAGAGATGGACAAAAATAATTTATTATCAAACCCTGAGATAGATCTTGTTTTGATAGCAGACATTCCAAATAAAAGAGCAGATTTAGCAATAGAATGTATGGAGGCTGGAAAAGATGTTATGCTTGATAAACCTGGATGTACATCTTTAGAGCAACTTAAAAAAATTGAACAAACAGTTTTAAAAACTAAAAGAATTTTTTCCATAGACTTTTCTGAGAGATTTGAAGTTCCTTCTGTTCAAGTTGCATACGATTTAATTCAAAAGGGAGAGATAGGTAATGTAGTTCAAACAATAGGAATGGGCCCTCATCGCTTAAACTTACCTACTAGACCAGAATGGTTTTTTGATTATGAAAAATATGGCGGAATCCTATGCGATATTGCTTCACATCAAATAGATCAATTTTTATTTTTCACTGGTTCAACACAAGCAGAAATAATATCATCAAGTACCGGAAATTTTGCACACCCACAATTTCCAAAATTTGAAGATTTTGGTGAAATTTTAATTCATGGAGATAAGGGAAGAGGTTATATAAGAGTTGATTGGTATACTCCAGATGCGCTTCCAAACTGGGGCGATGGCCGATTAACTATTATAGGAACTAAAGGTTATATAGAATTAAGGAAATATGTTGATGTGGTAGGTAGAGATGGAACAGATCACATTTTTTTAGTTAATAAAGAAAAGTATGAATATATAAATGCTTCATCTCAACCCTTAACATATTTTCAACGACTAATGAACGATGTCATAGAAAGAACAAGTACTGCAATGGAACAAGATCATTGCTTTAAAGTTATGAATCTTGCTATTAATGCTCAATTAAATGCAAAAAGAATGGGTAATTTAAAATAAATGATTTTATCCAGTGATAATATTTCAAATAAACTTTTAAATATAATTAATACTACGCCTATCTTTGATTTGCATACTCATTTATTCCCTCCAAAACATGAAGGTTATTTTCTATTAGGTTTTAAAAATTTATTAAATTACCATTATTTAATTGCAGAGTTATTAATAGCTACCAATATTGATGCTTCAACATTTTATTCTTACAATGAAGAAAAAAAGGCATCACTAATTTGGAATGAGTTATTTGAAAAACGAACACCTGTATCGGAAGCATGTGCAGGAGTGCTATCAATTCTTAAAGAATTAAATATAGAAATAAATAATAAAAGTTTTTTATCTATTTGTGATGAGTATGATAGCAAAATTCAATCAGATAAAAATATACTGGACTTAAGTAATGTGTCTTCATTGGTGATGACTAATAATCCTTTTGATTTAGATGAATGGTCTTTGTTCAACAACAGTGATTGGGATAAAAAAATATATTTAGCTTCACTTAGATTAGATGATTTAATTTTAGATTATGAAGAAACTCTTAAAAAAGCAAAAGATCAAACATCAAATCAAGAAAAAGGTACAATAGTTGCCTATCTTGAGAAATGCTACCTTCTATCAAACCCTGTATATGCAGCAGTGTCACTAAATTTGGCTACTTTTAATACAATATTAGAGGGCTCAATGTGGAGAGATATTCTAGTATGGTTAGAAAGTAAAAAATTACCCTTGTCTTTAATGTTAGGTGTAAAAAGAGCAGTAAATAAAGATTTTGGTTTAGCAGGTGATGGAATAGGTGATGTTAATTTGAAAGAATTAAGTAATCTTTGCAATTTGTTTCCAAAAAATAAGTTTTTAGTAACTTGCTTATCTTTAAACGATCAACATGAATTAACAGTACTAGCTAGAAAACATCCTAATTTAAGAATATTTGG
>Ga0206683_10001904_pt1 | contig 14218 bp, 7 predicted proteins | sample M280m12015metaG_FD_155483 | JGI IMG/M metagenome (GOLD analysis project Ga0206683, IMG submission 155483) | Ammonia-oxidizing marine archaeal communities from Monterey Bay, California, United States - M2 80m 12015 | ecosystem: Environmental > Aquatic > Marine > Intertidal zone | place: USA...
GTCGCGCGGCGGTCACCTTAGTGATTCTTCTTTTGTGCCAAATTGTGGCGGCAGCTCCTCCTCCTGGAAATCCTGAAGTTTCAAATGACATTTGCTCCACATGGGAGGGTGGCAATGGAATATGTGATGATTATTCTTCCTTATTGGACGAGACGGTTTCTGATGACTGGGTTGAGGGCGTAGTTGAGATTAGGATGGAAAGCGCTGAATCTGTTGAAATGACAATTACTTTAGCAATCAGAGAGATGCCTCGTGGCGATTTAGATTTATTTGATTTAGACTTACAAGGTGATAGCACTCTTGCTGATGGAATACCTGCTGATTATATTCGCAATTATCGCTCACTTAGTAGAACTGGATCTAAATCAATTGAAGACATGATGATTGAGAGTATAGAAGATACAGTTCAACAGATTATTGAAGAGAATTTTCCAGATGCAAGCCCTAGCGATATTCAACCTACCAACAATATTAACTTCATTGAAAGAGGAGATATTTCTTGTTCCTATAATCCCGATATAGATTCAATAGATGAACAAAATGGGCGAGAAAATAATCCATTCGACCCTCCTATTTGTATGCGTTCAGTTCTCTCATTGAACGTTGATCCTACTAATATTGGTATGGATCCTGATACAGGGGATATAGACAGAATGATGCAGGGTTTGATGATTATGGGCGGTGAAGTAATTTCTAATTTCACAACCATTGCAGCACCTGGACAGTACCTCGAATATGTGATGATACCTCCTTCCTATTCTAGTGTCATAGAGGCCAATCCTCCTGGCGAGATATTCAGGCAGGGACAGGGTCAACAAGCAATTTCTGGAGCCTGGATAGGGCTAAATAATCTCGAAGGTTCTTCCTTATCTCCTGCAACATCAGTTGACTTAGTTACAGTATTAGGGAGTGGCAGTAATCCTCCAGATTGGCAAAATTATGCCGGCTCCTCATTGAGTCTAGAGTTATTTATTGATGTCAGTGATCGAATGAATAGCCGAATAGATATGGTAATTGGTGTTCATCATCTGAGTGCAGATACTCTAGCAGAGTGGGGACTAAATCTTGAAACCTCTACAATAAAACTCGATTCGGTAACTTCAGACGGAATTAGAATGTTTGATTCAGAGATGGATATTGATACAGAACAACTGCTAACTTCCATTCCAATGGATTCACTCTCCGATACATTTTCTGAAGCCTTAGGTGTTGATGTCCTTCTCCAGACTCCCACTTTTGCACCTTCTAATGATTCTGGAGGGTTAATGTTCCAACACAATCCAGGTGTGACATGTGATGAGAATCTAGCATTCAGATACTGCTTGGGGACAAGTGACCCAATGGCGAGTACTTACCCAGTTCTTCTTCAAGCTAGTACTGTGTCGTCTGAGATGCAAATATCAAATATTGTTAGCCAATTGATTCAGCATGCTGAGGGTGATATTGCAACAATGGACTTGTCAATTATGACCGACGAAGATCTTGCTGCAATTATGAGTGTACTTGGAATAGAGATTGAAACCGATCTTTCATGGATTCAGGATTCTTTACCCGCAGATTTTCCCAATTCAGATGTTAGGATTGTGATGCGATTGCCTGATTGGATTGACTCTACCAACGGAGACCCCAATACTATTGTCCTTGAGGCGCCATATGTTGGAACTAGTAGTGATGAACTTGGATTCAAAGGCGCTAGACCATTTGATTGGCAACACGCAATATGCCTTGAAAATGGAAGAGGTGGCCTAGGTGATCCTACTGAATGTACCGACAATAGCTCAGACTTAATCTGCGGCTCTAATCAGAAAACGTGTCTTTCCATGGACAGTAGGATTGAGGTGCAGAAAATTGCACTAAGGGAGTCTTCTGCTGCAGTAGAAATTGAGTTTTCAGCGGAAATTACACTTGAGATATATCGCCTTGGCTTGATTGAGGGTGAAGACGGAATCGAGATTGAACCGATACCTTCTGATGTGCTTCGGCGAGTCATTGCAGTTGGTGATCGACGAGAAGGAGGTCTTCTAGTCGGCTCAGATCAGAAAGCAATTATCCCATTCACCAATGGTGATTATGAACTTGAAATTTCAAATGCAGGTTTGTCAGATTTGGCTTCTGCACTCACTGAAGAAGTAGAATCATCATTTTCTCAGATAGAAAAAATGAGTGCTCAGAAGATAATCTTTGGAGCCAATACTTACACTACCTCATTAGACATTGGAGCAATTCCCTTCGATATAGAAATGCCTTGGGTTGAGATGCCATTAGATATGGAACCAACCGATACTAATCCTATTCGATTATCAGTTAATGTTGGAACATCATCAATTATGTTAGCATTGAAGGGTGATGAAGTAAGTTTCAGCGTTAGTCCTGCATATTACACCGCAGGAATTACAGATAGATTAGGCGAAATGTTAGGATTGGAATTTTCCGACAAAGGTGTTAGTGTGGATGGATTGATCTTAGAATCTATTGTTCCTCCAATTATGGAACATACTCTGTGGGGTACAATACGTTCATCAGCAAGAGTTGAAGTTGTTCTTCCTGATAATGTGAGATTGCTTAGATTCGACTCAGAACTAGGGCTTTCTCAAATCTCTGAGAATTCCGGTCACCAGGTATTGAGTTATCGAACTCCAGTTTGCCCTGAAGCGGATACATGGCCTGAATGTTATAGAGAGAAAGATACTGTAACTTGGGAAGTTGAGATTGGATATATGCTTATTCTAGGAGAACTGGCTCCCTATCTGTTCCTACTAACCTCAATTGTATTATTACTGGTTAGTAGAAGGATTAGAAAAAGAAATGCTCTGAAGAAAAATAAAAAAGATGCTCAAAGTGCATTGGAAGAGCAATTACTAGAACTGGAATTTGCTGCTCAAATGGGTGAATTGGAAGAGAAATTAATCATAGAAGAAGTCGACGACGAGGTTTTAGAAGATAAGAACTTCAATAACACAGACACAGAGGAAGAATGGTGGGATCATTAACCATGAAGATGTTCGTAAACCCTAGCTGCTAGAGACTTGCCAATACCCGGAGCAAGTGCCAATTCAGCGATTGTTGCATGTTCAATACCTTTCATCCCGCCAAAGTGTCGAAGTAGTGACTGAATCTTCTTTGCTCCAAGCCCCTCAACCTCTTCCAGAGGGCTCTTCAGCCCACCTTTTGAACGTCTTTTTCGATGGTACGTATTGACGAATCTATGTGCTTCATCGCGTGCATGAATCAGCACTCTTGAGCGTCTATCTAGAACAACAGGTTCAGCATCGAGACGCCAAAGAGTCTCTTCTTTCTTGGCTAATGCCGCGACAGGGAATCTTCCCGAAACACCATTCTCATCAAGCGTTGAATTGACGTGCGAGAGGTGAACTTTTCCTCCATCTAGGAGCAATAAATCCGGCCATTCATCTTGTCGTTTTAGCCAACGCTGAACAACCTCCTGCATCATTCTCAGGTCATCCACAGCCTCAGTTTTAATTCGATATGTTCTGTATTCTTTCTTTGCAGGTCTTCCATTGCGTAGAACAACTGCCGCACCAACTCTCTCATTTCCTTGCAGTTGAGCCATGTCAAAGCAGACTATGTGGTCTAGAGAGTCAAATCCGTGTAACTTAGCTGCTTCATTTGCCGCAGTCTGTTCTAAACTACCTGAGCGCCTAGTGGTTTGGCGTTGTGCTTGGATTTCTGCATTTTGATCTGCCATGCCTCGTAACTTGGCTAATTCACCACGTTGTGGATTACGAACCTCCACTTTGGTTCCTCGACGTTCTTCAAACCAATCAGTCAATGAATCTGAAAGAGGTGCCGGAACTAGGAGAGTTTTTGGTGGACGACGATTCGAATAGTGTTCAGATAGAACTAGAGAAACTGAAGCAACAACATCTCCTCGATGAATCACTGGGTAACTGACCTGACCCTGTATGATTCCATCTTTCGTATGAAGAATTACTACTACTGCGATATCAGTAACAGAAGCAAAGCCCACTGCATCACAGTCTTGGTAGAATCTACTATGAATTATCTGTTGAGAAACTGTAGTGTTAACTGCTGCAATTAGATCTCTTTTGTTTGCGGCAGTTTCGTAATCTAAATCTTTTGAAGCAAGATCCATTTCCTCCTGCAGAGCTTCAATCAGCACACTTGCATCTCCGTTTAGGACACTTTCTGCAGCACGAATTTGTTCATTATATCCTTCAGATTGAATACAAGGTGCAGTACACAAGCCGATGTGCATGGCAAGACAACCTTTCGGCAGTAGTTCCGGGCAGTCTCTGATTCCAAATTGCCTTCGTAGTAATTTTATTACTTGTTTAGCAGCACCAGCATCAGGAAATGGTCCCCAAAGACGAGCGCCTTTTGGTGGGTGTCTTGTGTATAGTACACGAGGGAATTTATGGTCAGTAAATGCGATGAATGGGTAAGATTTGTCATCCATTAACATAGAATTGTAGCGGGGTTTGTGTTTACGAATTAGTTGTCTCTCGAGAATTAATGCCTCTGAAGGAGACTGCGTAACTATGAATTCTACATCATCAGAACTAGCCACAAGTTCTGGAATTTTGTCTCTATCAGGATTTTTGGCAAAATAGGATTTAACACGATTATGAAGATTAGTTGCCTTTCCAACGTACTGGACCCTACGGTCTGAACGCCGAAAGAGATAGACTCCGGGCTTATTCGGGAGGTCGAGTGAGGCCTGATTCAATGGCATTGGGGTGAATCGGTAGAGGTCAACGCCCATGAACTGATGGCCTCGCTCACCCAACATGCTGAGCGAGACCCAGGTCCGCATTCTGCTCCGTCTAGCAGATTTTGGTGCTGAAGTTGAGACCGCTTGGGATGTCCCTCGTGACTTATCATTGCCGGGATTAGCTGAACATCTAGGTTTGGTTCGTTCAGCAATCCATAAACCCCTCAAAGAGTTACAAAATTCAGGTCTAGTTGACACCCGTTCTACTCATGTGATTGGGGGTGGCTCACGCCGTAGAATTGTGGTCTTTCTGACCTCTCAAGGTAGGGAGAAGGTTGCCTCAATTTCTTCTGAGAAAAAGCCAACTGAGGCTGTTGGTTTGGCAATCGGAACTATGCCGGATTCTATTCATATTCGTGGTAGAGATGAGATAGTATCATCTATTTTTGATTCTCTATCTTCAGGGGCTAAGATTCACCTTAGCGGTTTGCCTGGAATTGGGAAAACAAGTATTGCACGTGCAGTTGCAGGAAGATTAATGGAAATTGGTTGGAAGATTAGATGGTCCACTTGTCACACAGATGCCGATGCTTCTGCTATCGGAAGAATGTGGGTTGGTGATAATGCACCTACTGATCCGATTGCAATCGCCTCAGTAGTCTCTAACAGAAAGACATTGATTGTTCTTGATGAGGCTCAGGAATTGAGCCCTCGTCACGTAGATTCAATATCACAAATGCTTAGCGAATGTGCCAATAATGCAGGTTCAATTCTAATTGCTGTGCGGGCTCCAAGTCCTTTTACAGAATTAGTCGGATATGAAGAAGTAAGAATTGAAGGACTTGAAATTGATGACGCTGTTGACTTACTTCCAGAGGATACAGACCAAGAATTAGCAAAACAAGTTGCGGGTGCACTTGGTGGTCATCCATTGGCTTTACGATTATGGTCATCCGAAGATGAAATGCCCGGAGAAGGTCAAGAATTGCAGGATTATGTCGAACAAACTGTAATTAGAAAATTAAGTGAAGAAGCTAAATGTACTCTTAATGAATTGAGCCTCACCCCTGTTCCACTAGACATTTCCGAGGTTTCAGATGATAGAGGGACTGCTGAATTAGATGATGCAGCAATCCTTCGTTGGATGAGTAATCTTGTTGAGCCTCATCACTTGATTCGAAATGTTCTGCGGGCCTCAATTGATGCGGAAAAAACAAAGAAGATTCACTCTCAGATTGCTGAATTTTGGGCTAAGATGGAGGGACCTCGTGCTCGCCGAATAGAGGCTCATCATAGATTGAATTCCGACAAAGAAGTTGACTCTGAGTGGTTACTCGAAAGCATTGCCATTATTTCTGATGATGATAATGCTGCAGCTGCAGTTCTGATGGAGGATGCAATATCGGTTAGTAACAACGAATCATTTCGTTTTGCTGCAATAGATTTAGCCCTAGAAAGAGGTGAACCATCTATTGCGGAGAATCATTTAGAAGAAGTATCAGAAAGTCCACAGAGCCTCATCCGTCAAGCAAGGTTAGCACGATTAAAGGGTGATACTTCATTGGCTTCTGAATTAGAATCAATGGCTCTAGAAGATCTTCCTCTAGCTGAGGCAGTAAGACATCAAATGGCATCACTGGTCAGAAAACATGATGATCGTCTTCCTGGAGCTAAGACTACAATTTCTCTGGTCGAAGTTGATGAAATTGATATTTCTAAATTTCCTGAATCCGATCGTTCTGCTGCATCTCTTGCTCTAGATCTCCTTCGTCATGCGGTTGCACAAGACAATGGGGAGGTTGAGGTGACTGCTAATACTCGTTCTTCGTTAGCAACTATGATGGGAGAAAATCATCCTCGACTGGCTCTCATAGATTTAAGGTCACTATTACTTGTTGATTCAACTCGTGCCATTGAGACAGCTAAAGAATTCATTGCGAATGAAGAAAATGAAACTGCAAGAATTCAAGCCATTCATGCCTCACTTGAGGCTACACATCCTGAATATCCTGAATGGCTTATCGCTGAGCACGCAAATTTGAACTCAAACTCACTTCGTCCGGATATCGCTTCTCATAGGCGTCTTTCAGCACAGTGCTGGTATTGGAGAGGAATACTCGAACCGAGCATGCGGCTATCACATTGGAGAGAAGCAATTAGTCGATTCAAGACTGCTGAGTGCAGTAATGCAGCTTCTGACTTACTAATTAGGTTGACACGATCTCTATGAGAATGTCATATTTCAGTTCCAATTAGGGTTCTAGTTTCGGCTATTCCTTTAACTGATCTTACTTCTTTAACAATACAACGTGTGAGTTCAGACTCGTCTTCTGCCTCAACTTTCACGAATAAATCATGAATGCCAAAAACAATCCATTGTCCTGTGACACAGTCGAATTTTGACACCTCATCTCTTACTGAAATTTCCTGACCTGGTTCGGTGGTGATGAGTACAAATCCTACAGCCATTTTCAGACCTCCACTGCAATTAGAGTCTCAGTTTGTTCTACTCCAGGAATCTTTCGAAATTCTCCAATTAGAACCTTAGACATTTCATTATCATCGGCAAAATCAATCCTAGCTGCAAGATCATATTCTCCATAAACAATATGTGTTTCTACTACGTTTTCAATAGCAAGAAGAGCTCTGTAAACATCTGATTCCATCATTGGTTTGGTCTTGATTAGAACGAATGCGGTACTCAATTCAAGACCCTCCGGTCTATCGCGCCCCCTGTCTATTTATGACTCCTACTGCGCTCGATGTGTAGTTCTCCCAACTGAGGGGAAATAATACATCAAAAGAAGTCAGCCGCCGTTTATGCAGTTGGGGCAGAAGGATAGGCGGGGCCTTTGCTTCTGTCTAATTTTTTTGATGCTGGCATCCATATCAATGCCTCTTACATCTAGTGCTTTTTCTACTCGTTCAACTACAGTTTGGTCTGGAAATGTGACTCTAAGTGATGGTTATATTGTAGGTGCACAAGAGGTACTTATTGTTCAGGCCGGAACTACAATACAATTAGGAGCCGATGAAGAAATTACTGTCGATGGAAGAATAAATGTTCAAGGTACATTGACTAGCCCTGTTTTGCTCGAGTCAATAATAGGAAAGCACGATGGAATTGTTTTCAATCAATCAAGTCAGGGTTTAGGGTCTTCAATAAATAATCTAACTATAGTGGATGCAGAATATGGAATATCGATTTATGGTAGTGACCCCATTATATCTGATGTTGTGGTCAACAATGCAGATAGAGTAGCTGTCGATATCTTTGACGGTTCTACTGCAGAAATCAATAATCTTACCATAAACGGTGGTGGTCAAGACTTACATGGTTCGACTACACATTGGAGATACGGTTTTGGTCTATCGGTAGGGGCCAATTCTGCTCCTGTTGTAAACGGCTTAATCGCTGATGGCCTAATTACAAGGGCGCTGAATTACTGGGGCAACTCTGGAGGATTAATTTCAAATCTTGAGATTTCAAATATTTCTGGTGCGACAGTAGGAATTGCAACCGGAATCTGGGTTGAAGATTCAATTCCACTGATTATGGATGTTGAGATCAATAGATGTGATAATGGTATATTTGTCAGACATATTACTTCAGGATGGACGACTAGACCTACATTTGAGAGAGTTGTGATTGAGAATAGTATGTACCGTGGAGTAATGGTTGAGCAGTATAATCACAGCATGTTCTCCAACATTCCAGCCAATGCTGTGTTTGAGGATTTGACAGTTAGAGGAACCGGTGGTCCTGATGCTAAGACCTCGGGTCTTGGTTTTGCTGCTTTTGAGTTGAATACGAGTGGCGTAATTATAGAAAATGCATTAATAGAAAACAATCCTGTAGTAGGTTTCAAGGCATATCTAATTGGATCTTCAACAATCATCAATGATCTTAACCTGAACGATAATGGGAATCCTTCACAGAGTTCCTCAAGTGCTAATCGTGCAGGTTTCTATATGCGCAGTGTCAACTGGGCTCCGACAGTCAACAATCTTGTAGTCACCAACTCTAGTGGTCCGGGCGTAATGATGTCAAAAGGCGGAGCAATTGGTAACAATTGGCATATTGCAGATAATGCAGGTAACGGTGTTGAATTACTCGAATTCCATCCCTCTATCAATAATCTAACAAGTTTCAACAATCTGAAAAATGGAGTTTCGATTCGCGACTCAAGCAATGTAGAACTTGCAAATATAACAACATCTGGAAATGGAATTGGCGCAACAACTGCAGAATCTGGTGCAGGATTATATTTTGAAGAGGCTAATGACATAATGAGTGGTGGAAAAAATATCTCCTGTAATAACTGCGTATCTAATAATGATCAGTTTGGAATAATCGTTCGTGATAGTATTGATTTACAACTCATCTCAGTTGAGATAAATAATCCTAATTTTGGTTCTGCATTAGACATTGATAACACAGGCCTAACTAGAGATGGATTCATTATTATCGATGACTTAAGTATTCATCAAAACTCTAGTGAGTATGCAATACAAATGAATGATGTGAATGCCTTCATCAATCAGATAAACTCGTCAGGAGATAATAGTGGAATCTATTGGAGTGGTGGCGATTCAATGACTTCGACTCTCTCAAATAGTACAATTTCAGGAAATGTAGATTCATGCATTGAAATTGTAAATCATGAAGAATTACTAATCTCAAATCTTGAGATGTTATGTGCTACTGGATTGAAACCATCAATTGATTCGAGCAATGTCAATTTCACGAACTCAGAATTTTTCATTGGCTCGGGTTATGAATCCTCTTTCCATATGATTGAAGATAGTTATCTTCGCTGGATTTCATCTGATTCGATGGGGATTCCTAGTTTTGATTCCACTAGTAATATCATTGATGTGATGTGGTTTGTCGAAATACATGCCATTAACCATATGTTGAATCATATTCCAAATGCTGAAGTTAATTTGTCCTTTGAAAGTTATGAATCACCAGAAAATGGTTCCTTATCATATTACGGCAAAGAAACATTTGGCCCATATGTTGGTGCTAGATGGCTTCCTTCTCAAGGTTGGTCATCTGATAATATCGTCAATGTTGGTTGTGACTACGATGGTGTTCACAACGATTCCGCGGCCGTAACTCTAGACCAAGATCGAGTAGTATATTGTAGATTGGAATTAACTAATCAACCACCTTTCATCATATGGACAACTCCAGAAGATGAATCTGTTTATCCAAGTGGTAGCACGGTTACTTTCAATGCAACCGAGTCTTGGGATTTGGATATTGATAATCTCATTTATAGCTGGACAAGCAGCATTGATGGAGATCTTCTGAGTTCTTGCTCATGGTCTTCTATTAGCAACAATTCCATCTTCTATGCTAATGTGGAGGGGAACTCCATTTGCCTCTCGGACGGATCTCATCAGATTACACTTGAAGTATGTGATATTCACAGTAACTGCGCAATTGAGACAAGGACAATCACTCTATTCAATCAACCACCCTCACTCTCTGTTGAAACATCACCAGGAATCTCTTCTTGGGGCATTATGCATCTTGGAAAAACAGCGAATGCGACAATTTCTCTTGAAGGAAGTTCTGATCCCGAAAATGATCCACTAACATGTTGGCTTGAAACAAGTTATGGCTTTTCAACACCAGAAAATCAAGGGTGTTCAATGCTTTTCGATACAAATTTCCCTGGTGCACCAACTGAATTCAGAATTACTATACATCTTTCTGATGGTGTAAATCAAGATGTCACATCGCCAATCAATGTTAGACTTTTCAACGAAGTTCCTGTTGCTGAATTTGAAGTTGTAAGAGCAAATGATTTCTCATCATCCGCTGTTACTTTAGATGGAACGATGGTCATAGATCCCGAAGGTGATGAAATTAGATTTGAATTTTGGAGCGACATAGATGGTCTCCTCATTTCAAGCTATACTCCAGATGAAAGCGTTGAATGGAATGGATGGTTGAGTAAGGGATTACACACCATAACGATGTTTGCTAGTGATGATTTATCTAGCCATCAAAACTCTTGGACTTCAAGTGAGATGATAATTAATGTCAACAATTCTAAGCCAGTAGCGCTAATCTCAGAACCTTTCAATAATACTCAAACTGATTCTGGGACGTTAATTCGATTTGATGCAACTGGCTCAGGAGATTGGGATGTGTCGTGTACAGAAATACCAGACAATGGTAGTGGCTTCATTTGTAATCCAACTTCTACAATTAGTAGAGATCTTGTTAGTGTAATTTGGGAAAGTGATAGCCTGAGTGAACCTTTTGCTAGTGGCTGGGTTGTAGAAGAAAGATTGCCTAAAGGAATTCATAATATTACATTGACAATTGATGATGGTTCAGGTCAGCCTTCTTCTGATACAATCACTCTGCAAGTCGATGAGGCGGCTCCGATTCTGATTCTTGCCTCTCCAGTTCCAGATGCTCAAGAACTATCTAATTCTCCAGTACTCTTTGATTTCCGTGATTCATTTGATCCAGAGGGAGATTCGTTCACAGTCACGGTTAGTTCAAATCTAATGTCTACTCCTATTCTTAAAGATAAGACGACAGAGAGCTTGTTCACTGAATATATACCTCATGGGGAACATGAATTAACCTTTGAATTACGAGATTCAACAGGTAGAGTTAGTACTTACACTCAGATGCTTACTGTAATGCAGACTGGGCCAATTGCTGAAATCAATGGTCTTATGGATGGACAGTACGTTCCTCCTGGAACTAAGATTACTCTCGATGCATCAACATCTTACGATTATGATAACGATATTGTACTTTACCAATGGTTTTCAAACTCTCTAAATTTACTTGGAGATAAGCAAATTATTGAAGTTATGTTTGAACCTGGGATTACTAGAGTTGATCTATTAGTCAAAGACTCCAGAGGAATCATCTCTACAGCCTCGGTAAACCTTACGATTGGCTCTTCATCACCAACTATATCTGATTTGCAAATTTCTCCAGATTTCATTTATTCTGATGAACCAACTTCGATGTTAATCACTGTTGTTCTCGATGATCCAGATGGGACAACTCAAACAATTAGTGGATTGATGGCTTCTGCAGGTGATGAGATGAGTCTTGAATTCCATGATGATGGAATGGAAGGAGACGAAACCGCTGGAGATAATATTTGGACATATCGTGGCTTATGGCTTTTATCTGATAGCAAATGGGCTCATGTTGAGGTTTGGGCAATTGATGGAGAAATGGTTAGTCCTTTGTTGATAGAAAATGTGAATATTGTTGAGCCGGAAGATAACAATCTGATATCATGGATCTCTGGTAGTGGATTACCATTTTTCATCTTACTATTAGTTCTAGTCTCACTTATCGGAGTGACTGTCCAGAAGCAGCGAATGGACTCAATAAAGAGAGACATAGAGATGATTGAATCTTGGTCTGCTTTTGATATTAGAGAACTTGACGACGAAAATAAGTAATTTTTCATCTAATTTTCTTACTTGAAATAGGGATTAGGAAAAAGTCCGCTAACCACCATATACCGAACCCTTGAAGTGTAATTAAGGATATGATCCATACACCAAATCCACGGCCCATGTAGAGATGATGTATTCCAGCCCAACCTAAGAAAAACCATAACAAGTATGATGCTAAAATACTTCTTGACTGGCCACTCGAATTAATTGTCACTTTATTCGGTGCTTTCTGCTGGTGGATATATGATTCCTGCTGGTGGATATAGACCTGAATTGGTTCAATTGAGTTTACGAGAACTTCTTCTCGAATTTCTGCATCTGATTGAGTAGATGCAACAGTTGGAGCATCATTGGTTTTAGTTCCGGGCAAATCGTACTCTATCAAGTCGTACTCTTCTTCCATGTCAATAGTTTTTCGAACCTAATTATAAATTTGTTTACAGTCTTAAATCTAATAATTCACCCACTCAGGGGCAAGTTAATGCCCGTTGGGTGTTATGGGTTAATCATGGGAAAGTCCCTTGTAGTCCACTTGCAGACTATTCTGATTGGTCTATGCTTAGTATTCCCTGGATGTTTAGCGACTGATGATTATGACCCTGAGGCAGATGATGATGGAGACGGTCTTCCAAACGGTTGGGAGGTCGAAAGAGGTCTTGACCCATCCAATCCAGAAGATGGAATCGTTTGCAACGACCTAGCTGAGTATTGCCTTCGTTCTTATGATAATTTCACCTTCGCAGAGACACACAATTCATTCTCCACATACGAGAATGGAGTGTGGATGGCGGTCAACCACTACACAGCCTTGCAGGCTCAATGGGATGGCGGGATTAGGGCCTACATGCTAGATGTTCATCACTTATCAAAACAGGATACAGAACCTGATGATGTTAGATTCTGTCATGGTGATCCAGATTCTACTCTTTTCTATCCATGTATATATTCCGAAGTTGACGCATTTACCTGGCTAAGCGATTTAGGATCGTTGATGAATAATAGTAGTGGTGATGTGGTGACTTTGCTCCTTGAGAATTACGTTCCTGGAGAACACGTTGAATACCTTTTCAACAAGACTGGAATGATGGACAGAGCATATGTGCATGAGCCGGGTGAACCATGGCCTAGTCTAGGTGAGTTGGTTCTAAATGGAACCGACTTGGTAATTTATTGGGACTACGGTTACGACGAGAGATATCCTTGGCTTCATCACGCATGGACTCACAGCTGGGACACACCTTATGGAGAGCAGGAACAAACGGACATGTCCTGCAGAGTTGGAAGAGGTGATATCGAGCAGCCAGTTTGGCACATGAATAACTGGCTCAGCAGTATCTATGGTCTTGCAGATCCAGTTAGATCCAATGATGTCAACGATTACGAAACTCTTCTGAATCGCGCTTTGTTTTGCTGGGAGTTCGTAGGTAATAGACCAACTTTCATTGCTGTTGATTATTGGGAAGATGGTGAAATCACCAATGTTACAATCACGTTGAATAAAATGTCACACTGGACTGACGAAGTACCGCCTCATCCTTGAAATCGGATCAATGGGTACGGAATATGACGTATACGTCTACATGGGGTACCCTAATTTACAGATACGTTAGAAGGCGAGCACAAGTAGATTATTCATTATTAGTAATATTAATAAACAATTATTATAACGTGTGTATATGAAAGTTTTTGCTCCAATTTTTGCTTTGATTTTACTAACATCCAGTTTATCTGGTTGTACCAGTGATGATGACGATTACAAATATCCAAGTATGACTGTGAAATATTCTGTGGATTGTGAATGTGATGATTTGTATGTTGAATATCAAACTGAAAATACTTTAACGTACGGCTACGTAACACTCGATGATGGAGTTTGGATAAGTGAAAATGTTTATTTTTCTGAATCGGATTATCTTCGCGAACTCTATATTTATGCTGCGGATGAGGATGAAGATGGCCAATCTACTACTCTGATAATTCTAATCACACTTGTGGATAGTAATGGAGTCGAGAGAGATACTTATGATATGATTGATGGAATCGATCCTGATGGTGATCTGTACTATTATT
>Ga0206683_10001908_pt1 | contig 14200 bp, 17 predicted proteins | sample M280m12015metaG_FD_155483 | JGI IMG/M metagenome (GOLD analysis project Ga0206683, IMG submission 155483) | Ammonia-oxidizing marine archaeal communities from Monterey Bay, California, United States - M2 80m 12015 | ecosystem: Environmental > Aquatic > Marine > Intertidal zone | place: USA...
CGTTATAAACCCTTAGGCCTTCTATTTGTTTACTTACAGTCTTATATTCACTAATAATTACTGAAGTTTGCTCATCCATTTGATCTATCTTAGCTTGAGAAGCCTTCTCAGCTTTCTGTCTATCTCCAGCTACATCTAATAGCGGTTTGATTTGATCCGTGTACATAAAAGCAGGATTGATTAATGCTGCCGTTAGGAAAACAATTTTACAAAGACGCTTCATAGCGTATCTCCTAATTTACTTAAAAAATTCTTTAATTACTCAACGCAAACTAGCAAAAAAGCATTAAATTTCAACTCTTTTTTACTCTCCCCGTTTACGAAATAGTAAACTATAGAGAGAATTATGAACCAATGCAACGCCAATTAACCCTATTAAATATTTAAAAAAGAAATGACACTTTTTTATTTTTCTTTAATCTTATTCTTATTTAATTTTTTCTGTAACTTTCTTTTACTTTTCTTAAGTGTAAATAAGAAAAGTCCAAAGGTTTTTATAAAGTACTTTTTTCTTTCAATATTGCTTGTAGCCTGGCTGGCTCTAATGCTTCAGCAGATTAGTGAAGTGGCATATATATCTACACGACAAATCCTCGGAAATTTAGTATTAAGTATTTGGGTATGTATAAGTATTTATATGAATAAAAATTTAAAACTTGCTTTTCTTTCAGATTTTTTAGACAAAATTAAAAATGCCTTATCAAATAAGGAGCCTAAAAAAATTATATTAATGGTTTTCTATATCTCCTTACTCCAAATAGTTTGTTTTAGCTCGGTAGTTTCTCTTAACTTCCTCTCAGGTCCTTCATCTTTTTATTGGGTAGACTTTATTGCCTTAAGTGTATGTGTGTTTGGTATAGCCAGTTATCTTAAAGCTTTCACCCGACAAGAAGCTGAACAAACACCTATCAAAAAAGGGTTCTTGAATCAGGCAATGCATCCTGAATACTTTGGAAATCTTATATTTATACTGGGACTCTTTTTATTAAGCACTGGCGCTACGGGCGGCATTTGGAGCCTCATTGGACCAGTAACTATATTATTACTAATGTATAAAATTATTATCCCTGAAAACGAAAGAAGAGCCATGATCAGATCAGGCACTCACAATAAGATAGAAGCAAACTTACAATAAAAAATTTAATGTATATTTTTATCCCACACCTAATTTTAACTAGATTCATGGGCTGGTTAGCCAACTCAAGAAATAAAATCATCAAAAACCTTCTTATAAAGTCATTTATTAAACTTTATAAACCTAATCTAGAAGAATCACTTATCTCTGATATTAATGACTTTTCAAATTACAACTCATTTTTCACAAGAAAATTAAAAAAGGGGGCTAGGCCGATAGAAGATTCTGAGCTTACGATTGTGTCTCCGGTGGATGGAACAATCATGGATCATGGGATAGTGGAAAGTAATATGCTAATTCAAGCAAAAAAGCATGAATATCCTATAAAAGAGTTATTGGGCAAAAAATCGCAAAACATTAATGAATCTAAGCAATACTTCATTACTATTTATTTAGCGCCTACAGATTATCATCGAATACATTGCCCTTATGGGGGCTTGATCTCTTCTACTTGCCATTTAGGAGAATCTCTATTTAGCGTTAATGAAAAAGCCCAAGTAAGTATCCCAGATCTCTATATTAAAAATGAAAGGGCCGTTATGAAGGTTGAAAGCAGCTCACTTTCTTATTATTTGGTCTCCGTAGGTGCATCAATCGTTGGGAGTATTGTTCCTTTTTGGTCTGATTCTGGTCCCAAAACAAGAAAAGATTACATAAATGAATGGAATTTAGGTCCGAAAGAAAATAAGAACCAGACCCTGAAGGGACAAGAGCTTGCCTATTTTAAAATGGGTTCAACAGTAATTTTAATTATTGAAGATGCTGCTCAGTTAGATTTAAATTCCTTGACGACTAATAAGACTGTAAAATTTGGATCAAAATTAATTAACCTTAAAAACCTATAGGAGAAAACTTGGTATCTTATTCCACTAGCGACTTTAGAGTAGGTCTAAAAATTCTCATTGATAATGATCCTTGCGTAATTATTGAAGAGGAGTTTAATAAGCCTGGCAAGGGTCAAGCGTTTAGCAAAATTAAATTCAGAAATTATTTAACGGGCAGGGTTGGAGAAAAAACCTGCAAAGTTGGAGAATCTATTGAAGCTGCCGATGTAGAAGAGCTTGATATGCAGTTTTTATATAGTGATGGCCAGTCTTGGTATTTTATGCATCCTGAAAACTATGAACAAATAGATATTTCTACTGAAGTGGTCGGGGAACTTGATCAATGGATTACTGAAGAAGATGTTTGTAAGGTTTTGCTTTGGGACGAAAAACCTATATCAGTTTTTGCTCCGAATTTTGTTGATTTAGTTGTTACAGAAACAGACCCTGGAGTTAAAGGCGATACCGCAACAGGAGGAAGCAAGCCGGCCACCTTATCTACCGGTGCAATAGTTAAAGTCCCTTTATTTGTATCTGAAGGAGAAACAATCACTGTAGACACTAGGAATGGTGAATATCAAGGCAGAAAATAAAGACCGTCAATGCAACAAAACATAATAAACCAGCTTAAATTAATCGTTGACGAGATTATAAAGGAGTCTGATGTTAGTGATATAAACTACGAAATAAGACTACAAGAAAATAAAGACAAAGAACATGGTGATTATGCAAGTAATATAGCCATGATTCTTGCTAAGGATCTATCTGCAAACCCCAAAAATTTAGCAGAACAAATATCTAAAGACTTTCCATTAGATGATGACATCTTAAAAGTGGAGGTTGCTGGACCTGGATTTATAAATTTCTTCGTTTCCGAAGCTACTCATGCTGAGGTTCTAAAAAATATAGATTCTGAAAAGGCTAAATATGGTCATAGTAAAAAGAAAGCAGGGAAAGTTTTAATAGAATACGTTTCTAGTAATCCGACCGGCCCTTTGCACGTGGGTCATGGTAGGGGTGCAGTATTTGGATCAGTCTTAGCAAGTCTTTTAACGGCTGCCGGACATGAAGTAGATGAAGAATACTATGTGAATGATTTCGGAAGGCAGATGAATATTCTAGCTGCAAGTGTTTGGCTAAGATATCTACAAAACTCTAATGAAAATATATCCATGAGCGCTTTGGGTTATCAAGGAGACTACATTAAATTAATCGCCGAAGGACTCTTTAAAGAAAATAAAGAAAAATATCAGCTTTCAGATAATGACCAAGATAATATCTTGCCAATACTTAAAGAGCAGGAAGATGAAAAGGATATCGATACTTTAATTTCTTTCATGCAATCAGTATTAGGAGAAGGGTTTCTTGAAATTAGATCTTTTGCTTTAGATAACATGTTAGACATTATTAAATCAGACCTAATCAATTTTGGGGTTAAGCATAATTTATGGTTCTTTGAGTCCTCTCTCTACGTCGAAGAAAAAGGGGAATCTAGTAAAGCTGATAAAGCTATATCTGATCTAAGTTCAAATGACTTTGTTTACGAGAAAGATGGAGCAATTTGGTTTAAATCTTCTGAATTAAGAGATGATAAAGATCGCGTGCTGCAAAGAAGTAACGGTGATCATACTTATTTTTCGTCCGATGTTGCCTATCACCTAGATAAATACAATAGATTGTATAACAGGATAATTAACATCTGGGGTTCTGATCACCACGGATACTTGCCTAGGGTTAGGGCAGCAATGGAAGCTTCTGGCAAGGACCTAAACAAACTAGAGGTTGTGTTTATACAGTTTGCAAACCTTATTAGAAACGGTGAAAAGGTTTCTATGTCTACAAGAAGTGGTGATTTCATAACACTAAGCGAGCTCATGAATGAGGTGACACCAGAAGCAGCACGTTTCTTTTATATAAACAGGAAGGCTGATCAACATTTAGAGTTCGACCTAGGGCTTGCAAAAGAACAATCTAAAGATAACCCTCTTTATTACATTCAATATGCACACGCAAGAATATGCAGCGTATTTAATAAAGTGAAATATGACCTTGAAGAAGGTCACAAAAGCGTTAATCTTTCGCTGCTAACTAGTGAGAAGGAAATAGAAATTCAAAAACACTTAACATCCTTCCCTTCCCTTATAGAAAAAGCTGCAAAATCAAACGATCCACATTTAATTTGCTATTACCTTAAGGACTTAGCAAGCTTATTTCATAGCTATTACAACAGTGAAAAGTTCATAATTGAGGATGATAACCTCACGAGCGCAAGGATGTTTCTTCTTAAGGGCATTAAACAAGTAATATTTAATGGACTTGAAATTCTAGGAGTCAGCTCACCAGAAGCAATGTAAAAGTGCTAAGTGATAATATTAATCTTATAAAAAACGATATCAATCAAGCCTGTAAAAATGCTTGCCGCAATCCAGAGGAAATTATCCTTATGGGTGCAAGCAAGTCGCAAACAGTTAAGCAAATAGAACAAGCATATGACAATGGTGTATTTCATTTTGGTGAGAATTATCTTCAGGAGGCAGAAACAAAGATAAGCAAGATAGATAAAAATATTGTGTGGCACTTTATCGGGTCTATACAAACTAGGAAAACAAAAAAAATAGCCCGTCTGTTTGATTGGGTTCACACAGTTGATAGTCTAAAAATTGCAGAAAAGCTTAATGAGGCTAGGCCCTCTTCTAGAGGGCCACTTAACATATGTTTACAAGTCAATATTGACAATGAAGAGACTAAATCAGGAATTCTTAAAGAAGAAATAGACGGCCTTTTAACAAACCTCACTACTCTAAAAAATATAAAAACTAGAGGTTTAATGATTATCCCCAAACCAAGAGATACTGCTGAAGAGCAGTCAGAAATTTTTTCTGATCTAAGGCTTAAATTAGATTCTCTTAAATCTAGATTTCCAGAACTTGATACACTCTCTATGGGCATGTCTTCGGATTATTTAGCAGCTATTCAGGAAGGAGCTACAATACTAAGAATAGGGACAGGCATATTTGGAGCAAGGAAATGAAAGTCATGGATAAAAAAGTGGGATTTATTGGAGCAGGCAATATGGCCTCTGCCTTAATTTCTGGAATGATCAGTGCAGGCTTCAAACCTGAGAACATCATTGCTAGCTCGCCGGGAAAAGATCATTTAGAACTTTTATCAAATAAATTCACTGTTAAAACTTCAAATGACAATGAATTAGTCTTTAAAGAAAGTGAAGTCGTAATTTTTGCAGTCAAGCCTAATATCCTTAAAACTGTTTTGGAAGAATATAAAACCTTCTCCTCTGAAAAAATGTTGTTAATTTCCGTAGCAGCTGGATTTAAGATTTTAGATATTGAAGCAGTTTTATCTTCTGAACAAAGGATTATAAGGGCTATGCCAAACACTCCAGCAAGCGTAGGAAGTGGCGTAACAGCTATCAGTCTAAATAAGAATGCTACTAGTGATGACAAGCGAAATGCAGAAGATCTTTTTAGTTGCGTTGGCGAAGTGGTACACATTCAAGAAAGAGAAATGGACCTTTACACTGCCTTGATAGGGTCTGGGCCTGCTTACGTGTTCTACTTAATTGAATCGTTGTTAGATTCTTCTAGTGAAATGGGAATGGATGAAGAAACTAAGAAAAACATGATTTCGTCAATGGTAGCGGGATCTGCAAAATTGGCCTTAATGAGCGAAAATTTACCTGAAAAGCTAAGAGAAAATGTTACCTCGCCTGGCGGGGTGACTCAAAGAGCGATTGAAGAATTTGAAAAAAATGGTGTAAAAGAGACCATAATTAAAGCCATAGAAGCAGCTGCAAATAAATCTAAAGAATTGGGAGATAATTAAGATGTCTGAAGCAACCCTTTTCTTGTTTAAAGCTTTGATGGATATTTTTACCATAGGGGTTGTATTTAATTTCTTATTTAGATTGTTAAAAGTTGACTACCACAATCCTCTTGTTCAGGGAATCATTAAAGCTGTTGATTTTCCAAGTCAATTATTAAGGTCCTTCATCAAGCCTATTTATAGCCTAGACCTATCTTCTTTCTTAGTTGCGCTATTTGTTCAAGCCGCAGCCTTTTATCTTGCGGTAATGGCAGGATCAGTAGATTACGATCCGATAAAAATACTAATTTGGTCCTCTTATTCTGTAATTTTATTAATGCTGAAGATGGTCTGGTGGATAATGTTAGGCGGCATAATATTAAGCTGGGTTGCAGGAGACAACTTTCATCCTGCAATTGTCTTAATTAGACAGATGGCTGATAAGCTTTTTAAACCTTTTAGAATCTTCCTTCCTCCTATGGGCGGTTTAGATTTTTCTCCAATTTTTGCCTTTATTTTATTAAACTTCTTTCAAGCAATATTTATTCAGTTTGCGGTTGAATCAGGCATCCCTGTCTGGTTATCAGTTGGCTTCTAATTAAACTTTCAATATAATTGTTAATTCGCCGATTTGAGACAGCTTGCGGGCGTTTAATTGAAATACAGCTAATGCATTGAATTAAACCTGTTTAGCTTGAGCAAACAGGTTTTTTTATGAGTGAAAGTGTAGGAAAAGTTACAGAGCAAATATTTAAGTTGCCCAACGAGCTATTGCTTGAATGTGGTCAAACCCTTAAAAATATAGAATTAACTTATGAAACGTATGGAGAGTTAAATTCTGATGCCTCTAACGCTGTCTTAATTTGCCACGCCTTAAGCGGCAGTCATCATGCTGCTGGGTATTATAAAGATAAGAACGAAAGACTTGGATGGTGGGATACCTTAATAGGCCCAAACAAAGCAATAGATACAAATAAATACTTTGTGGTTTGCCCAAATAATATTGGGGGATGTCATGGCTCCACTGGTCCCTCTTCTATTAACCCAGTTACCCAAAGATATTATGGACCAGAGTTTCCGGTGATTACGGTTAAGGACTGGGTTAACAGTCAGGCGCAGTTAGCGGATTATTTAAATATAAAATGTTGGCATGCAGCTATCGGGGGAAGCCTTGGAGGGATGCAAGCTCTTGAATGGAGTCGTTTGTTCCCTGACAGAATTTCCAAAGCGGCAGTAATTGCTGCAGCTCCGAAACTTAGCGCACAAAATATAGCTTTTAATGAAGTTGCTAGACAAGCAATTATCACTGACCCAGACTTCCAAGAAGGTAACTACCTAGATTCAGAGAAATCCCCAAAAAGAGGTCTAAGGCTTGCCAGAATGGTGGGTCATATAACTTACCTGTCTGATGAAGCTATGCGAGATAAATTTGGAAGAGAGCTTAAAGAGGGAAAATTAAATTTTGGTTTTGATGTTGAGTTTGAAGTTGAAAGTTACCTCAGACATCAGGGCGATGTATTTTCAGAATCTTTTGATGCAAACACTTACCTCCTGATGACAAAACTTTTAGACTATTATGATCCAGCAGAAAAATATGAAGGCGACCTTGTAAGGGCCTTTGAAACCATAAACGCTAAAATTATGGTTATTTCATTTTCAAGTGATTGGAGATTTTCGCCTGAAAGATCTAAAGAAATAGTAAACGCTTTGTTAGCTGCGAAAAAAGACACCACTTATCTAGAGATAGAATCATCGCACGGGCATGACTCGTTTCTCTTTGCTGAAAATAGATACGTAAATGCTTTAACTGCATTTTTGGGAAATTAAATGAAGACTCTTGAAATTATAAATAACTGGGTGGATCAGAACTCTTCCGTCTTGGATTTAGGCTGCGGAAAGGGAGAAATATTATTAGACCTCATCTCTTCAAAAGACATCAAGGCAGTGGGAGTTGAAATAGACAGTTCTAACATTAATAAATGCATAACCAGTGGAATAAATGTAATAGAACAAAATATTGATAAGGGCTTAAATAATTTTATAGATAACAGCTTTGATGTGGTCATAATGAGTCAAACCATACAAGTCTTAAAAGACCCCAGAAAAGCTTTACAAGAAATTACCAGGATAGGAAATGAGTGCATAGTAACTATTCCTAACTTTGGTCATTGGAGAACGAGGCTTAGTCTTTTGTTAACTGGTAAAATGCCTGTAACTGATCCGTTGCCTGAAAGTTGGTTTGATACTCCAAACATTCACCTTTGTACCTTGGAAGATTTCGAATTACTTTGTTCAGATACGTCAATTCAAATAATTAAAAAACTATCCTTTAATTCATCAGGAAACTCAAACATCTTTACCAGAGCTTGGCCCAACCTATTTGGAGCTTCGGCGATATATAAAATCACAAAGTGAAAATTATCTTGGCCACCAAAAATCAAGGTAAACTTAAAGAGTTCCAACAACTTTCAAAAGGGTTGGGATTTGAATTCATAGCAATTCCTGAAGAATTACAAGAAATGCCTGAAGAAACAGGAAAAACGTTTAAAGAAAATGCCTTGATCAAAGCAAGCCATGTTTCTGAATATTTCCAAATGCCTGCTCTTGCAGACGATTCAGGTCTAGAGGTAGATGCTCTAAACGGAGATCCGGGCGTTTATTCTGCCAGATACTCGTCTTCTGGCTCTGACATAGATAATTGCAAAAAATTATTAAGCAACATGCAAGGTATTGCAAAAGAAAGTAGAACGGCGCGATTCAAGTGTTGTTTATTGGGGTTTTATCAAGGAGAAACTATTGTTGCAGAGGGCACTTTAGAAGGTGAGATTGCTGAAGAATTTAAAGGAGAAAACGGTTTTGGTTATGACCCTATATTTCTTGTACCAGAGTATAAATTGCATTTAGCGGAAATGGAGAAGGAAGAAAAGAATAAAATAAGCCATAGGTTTAAGGCTTTTGAGGTCATAACAGGTATTTTACCTTCTTTGATTAATTAACTTTCTTTACTATCTTCGTATTCAAAGATCTGTTTGCTTGAATTGCTTTCTTTTCAAAAGATGTTGGAGGAATGTCTCTTAAATGCTCTTCAAGATCTATTAAATTTAAATCTTCCCAATTCGGGCCTTCAAATAAAAGATTAACTTTATCGAAATAATCCTTCCAATCGGTTTTAAAATAAAAAATTCCATTTGGCTTTAACTTTTTATTAAGAAGGCCTGTAAACTCTTTCTTTATTAACCTTCTTTTGTGATGTCTTCTTTTAGGCCATGGATCAGGGTAAAACATAATAATGGCGTCAAAGCTGTTATCCGGTATCTTGTTTTGAAGTAAGTCTTCCGCGTCTTCATTTACAATTCTTATATTCTCTAAATTGAACTCATCAGCCTTGCTCAAAACAGTACCTATGCCGGATTGATAGACCTCTGCTCCTAATAAACTTATATCGAACTTATTTTGAGCTATGCTGACTAATGTTTCTCCAGCACCAAATCCTATATCCAGTAGAGAAGAGTTACCTTGGATAAATTCTTGTATTTCAGAAAATTCACTAATGACGTATTTATTCCAAAATGAAGTAAGTGCTTTCTTTTGGTTAGCAGTGATTCTTCCCTGCCTAGTTACAAAACTCTTAGGCTTGCTGTTGAAGGTCACCTAAAGGCCTGAGGCAATAGACTGCTTAACTTTCTTCATGGCATTTTTTTCAATTTGCCTAACTCTTTCAGCTGAGATTTCATACTTCTCCGCCAAATCATGAAGTGTCATTTTTTCATCGGCTAACCATCTGTCCTGGAGTATGTCTCTGCTTCTATCATCCAGTTGATTAATTGCCTCATAGAGTTGAGATGTGTTTTCTTCGCTGTGAGATTGGTTTTCAAATATATCTGCGGGATTTGCTTCTTCATCTTCTAGATATTGAGAAGGAGCAAAAGAAGCTTCATCGTCATCAGATTCAGACAAAGGATCAAAAGACATATCTGACCCGCTAAGTCTTTTTTCCATTTCCCTTACTTCAGAAGGTTTGACACCTAAATCTTTAGCGACTTGTTCTATTTCCTCTTCGGTGAACCATTCCAGTCCCTTTTTCTTACTTCGAAGATTAAAAAACAATTTTCGTTGTGCTTTTGTAGTGGCTATTTTTACTATTTTCCAATTCTTTAGAACATATTCATGGATTTCAGCTTTTACCCAATGGACGGCAAAAGAAACCAGTCGTACTCCCATTTCAGGATTAAATTTTCTAATAGCCTTCATAAGGCCTATGTTTCCTTCTTGTATCAGGTCAGCCTCAGATAGACCATAACCAGAATAATTTTTAGCAATATAGATAACAAACCTTAAATGAGCTAAAACAAGTTTTCTAGCAGCATCTAAGTCATTTCTATAGTACAAATCTTCGGCCAGCTTCTTTTCTTCTTCTGGCGTCAATACTCCAATGCTGTGAACTGAATTTATATAGGCCTGCAGGTCTCCCCCAGGCGACAATGCATCCATTCCTTGGAGGCTAGTACCAGGTATTTTGTCCTTTTTTATTTCCTTTTTGGCCATAATTTATGTGAATTCTACAGTTTTAATGAATATTGATGCAAATTTAACCAATTTTTTAAAAAAACCAATGACTTATAAATGATGTAAATATTTAAAACTTTCCCCTTAATATAGGTGAAAAACTATAATATCTCCAATGAAAGCTATAAAGGTGGTTGATGGAAAGGCAGCTCCGCAAGAAGAAGAAATACCAACAATTGGACCACATGATATTCTTATCAAAATTAAAGCTACTGCTGCCAATCGTGCTGATTTAATGCAGAAGAAGGGTCTTTACCCTCCGCCTCCTGGGGCTAGTGAGATACTGGGTCTAGAGTGCAGTGGAATTGTTGATGCAGTTGGAGAAAAAGTAACATCCAGAAAGGTTGGTGACGAGGTTTGTGCTCTTCTTGCGGGAGGAGGTTACGCCGAATACGCTGCTTGTCCAGAATTTCAAGCCATACCTAAACCTACTAATCTAAACTGGGATGAGGCGGCCTCCCTTCCTGAAGTTTATGCTACTTGCTGGTTAAATCTATTTATCGAGGGGAATTTAAGTACCGGCAACAAAGTTTTGTTCCATGCTGGAGCAAGCGGAATCGGCACAGCAGGCATTCAGCTCTGCAAAGCATTCGATTGTGAAAGTTTTGTAACTGCAGGCTCTAAAGAAAAAATACTGTTTTGCAAGAACTTAGGGGCTTCTGAAGGTGTCGTAAGAGGCGATAAAATGTTTAGTGAGGTTCAGGGCTGGGTCTCTGAGGGGTTCGACTTAATATTAGATCCAGTTGGAGCAAATTATTTTGAAGATAACTTAAAGGTCTTGGGTCTTGAAGGCAGGCTGATAATCATTGGACTAATGGGCGGTACGGAATCTAAAATTAACTTAGGCCATCTCATGATGAAGAGGCAAAGAATTATCGGGTCTACAATTAGAGCCAGAAGTGTAGAACTCAAAAAAATAGTTATGCGAGACCTTTATGAAAAGGTCTGGCCTTTTATTGAATCTAACGAAATAAAACCAATAATTCATGAAGTATTGAATATATCTGAAACTGAAAAAGCCCATCAGATAATGGAAAATAACGAGAATATTGGAAAAATTGTCCTGGCTTTAGATTAATTCTCTTTAAACAATTCCAACCAAAGAAATTCTTTGTCGCCCGCACAATAAAAATGAGGGTTTTTTAATTCAGGGTCAAATTTATAACTTAATGGGCTACCTGATAAATCGTTTACAACTCCTCCAGCAGATTCGACCACTGCCTGTCCGGCTGCAATGTCCCATTGATAAGTAGGCCCCAACCTGGAATAGATGTCGGCTTTTCCTTCAGCTACCTTGCATAGCTTTAATGAACTGCCTGTAGGAATTTCATGCACAACACCAAAGCGCTTTTTGCACTCATCGATAAACCATTCATCCTCTTTACTTTTATGACTCTTACTAAGTGTTACTAGGCATTCATCTTCTTTTTGTTTATTAGGTAAGATATTTGTTCTTTCTGTTCCTTTAATTTTAAACGCCCCTATATTGATTGCTCCGTAAAAATTTTCTTCCACTGCAGGAGAAAAAACTATTCCTAAAATAGGAGCTCCTTGCTCTATCAGGGCTATATTTACAGTAAATTCTCCGTTTTTATTAATAAACTCCTTAGTCCCATCAAGCGGATCTATCAACCAAAATAAACTCTCATCTTGCTTAGCATCATCATTTCCCTCTTCAGACAAAATAGGAATATTATTATTTAACTTAACTAGGCCAGTATTTAGAATTTGATGAGAAGCTATATCTGCTTCAGTTACAGGGGAGCCGTCTTGCTTACTCTCAAATTTAACGCCTTCTGAATGATAAATTTCTAAAACTTTTTGAGAAGCACTATCAGCTACCTCCAAAGCTCCATCTATTAATTCTACCAATTGTGATTCTTTCATTTGTCAAAGAAGTCTTTTCTTCTACAATAGCTCACAAATATCTCATATGAAAGATTAATATGGAAAATAACGAAAAATTAAAACAAAACGCTCAAGAGCTAAAAAAAGGACTTGAATTATTGAGTAGAGATAGGAAAGTCGTATTGCCTCACAATAAGGCGTTTGATTTAGTTGATGAATTACAAGAAAAAGTAGAAGAGATAATAAATATTACAGGATCTGCTTAAATTAAGGAGTTTATTATGGATTACAGCTGTTTTGATGTAGAAATTAAGGACAAGATTGCGCACGTTAAAATGAATAGACCGGATGATTTCAATTCCATGAACAAGGCTTTCTGGTCTGAGTTGCCTCACTTAGTAGAAGACCTTTCTGATAATGCTTCTGCGAGAGTAATAGTGCTTTCGGGAGAAGGAAAACACTTCTGTGCCGGTATGGATCTAGCCAATTTTGCACCCTCTGACTCTCCTCCGAATGCACATAACGGAATGAGGAGCGAATCTGCTTATAGGGTGACTTTAGACCTACAGCACACAATAACTTGTCTTGAAAAAGCAAGGATGCCTGTAATCTCTGCAATACAAGGTGCATGCATAGGTGGAGGTGTAGATCTGGCCACAGCAACTGACCTTCGTTACTGCACTAAAGATGCTTTCTTTTGTATCCAAGAAATAAATATTGGAATGGCAGCAGACGTGGGAACTTTACAAAGAATACCTAGGCTTGTTCCTGAAGGTATAGTTAGAGAGTTGGCCTATACAGGAAGAAGATTTATGCCTGAAGAAGCCTTACAACATGGTTTGGTGAATAAAGTTTTTGATACCAAAGAAGAGATGATGACAGCTGTTATGGAAGTTGCTAAAGAAATTGCTTCTAAAGGACCTCTTGCTGTAGCCGGGTCTAAAGAATCTCTAAATTATGGTAGAGATCATACGGTAGAAGAGTCACTGAATCACATAGCCTTATGGAATAATGCAATGGGTATTGGCGATGAAATGTCTGTGGCCTTTAAGGCCAAAGCAGATAAGAAAGATCCTGAATTTGAAGATATGCTACCTAGAAGAAAATATCTAGATGGCGAAATACCTTCTTAATTAATTTCTTAGAAATACAGGCGAATACTCGGAAGAGTCCTTTTTACTGTACTTATAACCGTCTAAATTAAACTTATTTAGGTCTGCAGGGTTTTTAATCTTGTTTTGAATTACAAACCTAGCCATAGATCCTCGCGCTTTCTTTGCAAAAAAGCTAATAATTTTATATTTACCATTTTTGAAATCTTTAAAGACTGGACTATAGACCGGAAGATCTAGGTTTTCTGTTTTTACTGAAGTGAAATATTCTACTGAAGCTAAATTTATTATGCCCTTTGAATTATTCTTTTTTGCAAGTGCATTAATGCTTGTTGTGATTTTATTTCCCCAAAACTCGTATAGGTTTTTACCTTTTTCATTTTTCATTTTAGTTCCCATTTCAAGTCGGTAGGGATACATAAGATCTAAAGGCTTTAACAGACCATACAGCCCAGACAGAATAGCAAGATTCTTTTGAGCGTATTTAATATCTGATTTGCTTAGAGTTTCTGAATCAAGTCCAACGTAAACATCGCCTTTAAAAGCAAATATAGCTTGTCTGACTTCATTGGAAGGCTTTTTAGGAACTTGCCAATTCATGTTTCTTTCAAAATTAAGCATGGAAAGGTTTTCACTAAGGCCCATCAAGGAAGAAAGGTCTTCTGGACTTTTCTTTTGTAATTCTTTTATAAGTTCCTTACTTTCTTTCAAGTGTTCAGCAACAGAAAAGTCTTCTACGGATAAATCAGAGTCGTAATCTAATCTCTTTGCTGGGGCGATGAGTGCAATCATTTATAAACCTAAAACTAGCTTCGCCATTATATTTCTTTGGACCTCGTTTGATCCAGCATAAATACTAGCTTTTCTATAATTGAAATATCTAGGAGCAGCGG
>Ga0206683_10001912_pt1 | contig 14188 bp, 10 predicted proteins | sample M280m12015metaG_FD_155483 | JGI IMG/M metagenome (GOLD analysis project Ga0206683, IMG submission 155483) | Ammonia-oxidizing marine archaeal communities from Monterey Bay, California, United States - M2 80m 12015 | ecosystem: Environmental > Aquatic > Marine > Intertidal zone | place: USA...
AGCCTCTAAGGCATTGTATCCTTGATCATAAGCTAATACTTGATCTAATACAATATGTGCTTCGTTATAGGTTTTAATGTATTTAGAATAAGGTAAACTTTCTGCAATTTTTATTTCAACTTTATTTGGAAATTTATTTTGAATAATTTCTAAAGCTTCCTCAAAATAATCACTTCCCTTTTTAAAATAATTTGCTCTATTGATGCCGTGAAAAATGATTACTTTCTCTTTAACTTTTAAGGGCGTGAATTTTAATAACTCAATATTTATTGGATTAGCTATTAATCCCAAATATTTAGGGTGCCCTTTTAATGGGATGTGATAATCTAAATCTGAAGAAACAACACCTGCTACATTATTATATACAAAATTATGAAGTTCTTTGTATGCTGGTTTCAAATATTTTAGAACGGGATCAAAACTTTTACTAGATGCTTTATTGTTAAAATAAGGTTCCAAAATAGAATATGCTGGTTTTTTATCAAAAGAGTACTTTACACTTATATAATCAGCTCCACATGAAAGTAAAAAAAGTTTTTTATTGTGTTTTTTTAAAAAGGATATAAAATCCTTTTCATATTTTGGTGTTACACCAATTGGGCTTTCATTTATTAAATGAACGATGTCAAAACCTTTTAATTGGTCTTGATTTTTGAAAAATTGATTTTTTATAGATACTGAAGTGATATCAATTTTTGATAATTTATAAATAAAGACTTTTAATTTTTTAGCGAAACCTTTATTGAAATTTCTGTTGAGTTTTATATCTACAGGATATCTCTTAAAATGATCTCCTGTTGCTATAATTGTTACCTGATGCCCCAATTCAATTAATCCTTCTTTTAACGAATTGTGCAACCTACTGTATTCTCCAACTAAAAGTATCTTCATTTTTATGGTATATTTGACGAATCAAATTGCGTTTAAAAATACAATAATTAATGACCGAAAATAGAAACGATAAAAAAATTAAAATTTGTATTGTTACTATTTCACTATCCAAGGGAGGAGCAGAGCGCTCTACTGCGCTATTATCAAAAATGCTTCACTCCAGTGGTTTTGAGGTTCATTTGGTAACTTTAAACGATGCTATCGATTACCCATTTGCTGGAAATTTAATTAATCTTGGATTAAATAAACAAAAAAAAGATTCTATTTTTAGCCGATTTTTTAGATTTAAAAAATTTAAGAGTATTTTAAAAAATGAAAATTTCGATTACATTATAGATAACAGGAATCGTCAATTTGCGCTCAAAGAGTTATTTTATCTATACTACCTTTATAAAGGGAATAACATTTTATATGTGGTAAGGAGTTTCAAACTCTCTCAATACTTTCCAGATAGTAGCTATGTTAGAAAAAAAATGATAAATACCTGTAAAGGAATAATAGGGGTCTCCAAGGCAATTTCGACAACTATAAATAATAGCTACCATACCAATAAAGCGATAGCTATTTACAACCCCATTGCAGAATTTGATAAAAGTAATGCGCTACCCATAAAAGACAACTATATTTTATATTTAGGTAGAATTGAAGAGGCAGTAAAAAATTTAACTTTATTATTAACAGCTTATAAAAATTCGGTATTGCCAGAATACACTATCAAATTAAAAATTTTAGGAGATGGCCCTGATAAAAATTGGTTGATGCTAAAAATTAAGGATTTAGAATTAGTGGACCTAGTGGAGGTACTTCCATTTACACCTAATGTTTATACTTACCTAAAAAACGCTAGGTTCTTAACTTTAACGAGTAGATATGAAGGTTTTCCCAGAGTGCTTATCGAATCTTTATCTGCTGGTACCCCAGTAATTTCAGTAGACTGTGAAAGTGGTCCAAATGAAATAATAAAACATGAAGATAATGGCTTACTGATAGAAAATTTTGATGTTAGTAAACTATCGAAGGCATATAACCGTTTTGTTTTAGAAGAAGAGTTGTATCTTCACTGTAAACAAAATGCTGAAAAAAGTATCGAACACCTAAAAATTGAAAATATTGCTACACACTGGACTAATTATTTAAAGAATGAATTACCCTAATTTAGAAGAAATAACACTCACCGATATACCAACAATAACTGATACTCGTGGAAATTTGGCAGTTATTGAAAAGGAGTGCCTACCGTACCCAATAAAGAGAGTTTATTATTTGTTTGATGTACCAAGCGATTCGTACCGAGGGGGACATGCTCATAAAGAACAATTAGAGTTTTTAATTGCATTGAGTGGAAGTTTTAATGTAACGCTGGACAATGGTTCTCAAAAAAAATCTTTTTTATTAAACAAACCAAATAAAGGCTTGTTATTACCAACTGGAATATGGAGAGAACTAGAGGATTTTTCTTCTGGAGCTATCTGTTTGGTTTTGTCTTCTGGTGAATTTGATGAAGGCGATTATATCAGAAATTATCAGGATTTTAGGAACCTAAAAGGAGCTTAATCGATATCCAACTTGCTCCATTTTATTTTTTAAATTCAATAATAGGCGTAAACAAATTGTGGGTAAACTTAAAAGTAATCGTTGTTTTGAGTTTAAATTTCTGATATTTAATTTCTCAACATAGTTATTAAAAGAATGGTAGTCATTGGAGATTTTGTGTTGTATGGCAAATGAATAGCGATTCAAATCTAAATATTTTTTGAGATAACTATTGTTTTTTGAATCATCTTCATAGTTATCTAAATCCATATAGGTTCTTTTTAGTGTTGGTATATTTGAAATTCTGTTGGTGCCATCTAAATTATGAGTTGCTGTGATATTATTTGAAAATATTAGTGGTGACTTTAAAGCCGCTCTTATCCAAAGGTCAGTATCTTCACCAGCCCCATGAGTTATCATAAAATTAAAACCATCAAGGGCTGATAAAAAATCTTTTTTCATACAAACAGCAGAAGTCCAAGCTAGGGAATCTACAAGACAATATTTAAAATAATTATCTATTTTTCCAGACCAATCCTTTCCTTTAGTTAAAATTGGAGAATTCATTGGACTTTTAAAATTAGTATGGAATCTTTTTTCGTAGGCAGTTGCATACCAGGTTTCCTCAGGGAATTTTTTAATTAAATAATGAAGTGTCTCTAAATGATTTGGATACCAATAATCATCGGCATCTAAGAAAGCAATATACTCTGCTTTAGATTTTGTAATTCCGTAGTTTCTTGTCTTTGAAACCCCTTCGTTTTGTTTTGTGAAAATTTGGATACGATCGTCTTCAATAGCATTAACTATATTCAAACTATTATCAGTGGAGCCATCGTCGACTAGAATGACCTCATAATCAACATAGGTTTGATTTAAAACACTTTTAATAGTAGTCTCAACATCCTTTTCTTTGTTATAAATTGGTATTATTACAGAAAACCTAGGCATTTAATTTTTGTTTTTTTTCAATTCAATAAAATAGTTGAGCCGATATAAATCAAATAAAAATATGGAGGGATGATTGGATAGAAGATTCGATTCGATAACTTTATAAAATTGATTTAATATTATATTTACTAAACTAATTAATTTCCATTTTTTCAATTTTTGATAGCTCTGTTGTAGGGGGCGTGTATCTTTTTCTATTTCATTATTTTGTTCAAGTATATAAGTAGATTTAACAGCTTGAAGAGATTTGTTTAAAAAAACACTACTTCTTTCAAGACCAAGATGAAAAACAGGGTTGTCAATGTGTTTAACTTTTATTTTGTGTTTTAATAAGTTTCCTGAAAATAAAATATCCAAACCATAAGTATTTGATTTTGAGGTATTGTTTTTGAAGAAAACCTCTTTATCAATTAATAAACTCGAAGAAACAATAGAATAAGGATTTTTTTGTCGCTCTGCTACACTTTTAGTCTCTTTTTTATGACCATATTTCCATCTCAAAATAAGATCTTTATTTGGTTTATCAGGTCTATAACAAACCCCACCAAAAATAATTTTAGAATCTTGAAACTTATGCAATTCAAATCTGCTTATAAAATCATCGTATTTTGGAATGACATCTGCATCTAAAAATAATAGTAACTCGAAGCTTGACATAGCAGCTAAAAGATTTCTGCTAGCTGTTCTCCCTAAATTTTTTTTATTTTTTTGGAAACTACAAAAATTTAATTTTTTGATACGTTCGTTATCAATGGATATGTCTAAGTCTGTAGAACAATCATCCAACACGTTTATTTCAAAAGGGATTTTCGCTTTTGTAGCTTGTCGATGAACACTTTTAACAAGCGTTACAATCGAATAATTATATGTTGGTATTAAAATTGAAAGCATATTTATAGAGGCTAATTTACGATATATAATAAAGTCTTTATATCTTGGAATGAAAAATAACTAACATTATTTAAATAATCTTTTAAGATGCGTACCAACTATTTGAATATTCTTATTTTTTTGTTTTTTGGACTAATCAATAATGTTTATTCACAAAATGAAAGCTGGTTTTATATAAGAGCAACTTCGGATTCTTTCGTGCCCAAATTTGATAGGTTCAATAATTTGTTAACCTATCGGGGCGATAACGAAAATTTAAAAAAAATATTTGCAGCGTATAAAATATCAGAATTCAAAAAATCCTATAAAAATGCCAAAAAATCAAGTCTCAAAAGAACTTTTTTTGTAGTAGTAAATGATGAGCAGTTATTGGAAGATTTATTAATTAATGCTTCAGAAAAATTTGATTTTGGAGAAATTATCATGGAAACTGATAAAAAAATATTCGAACCTAATGATTACGGTCTAACAAGTACGATTGGTACCAATAAAGGTTTAGCGGTTAATTTGGATTATTTTGACTTTGTGGGAGCCCCTCAAGCTTGGTACTATACAACTGGATCTAAAGATATGATTATTGGTTTGTCTGATGGACAGGTGGAAATAACTGATAAAGATTTTTTAGCTAAGACTACTGTTATAAAAAAATCATCTAAAGCTAAAGGGCATGGTTCAGGGGTTGCTTCCATTGCTGCTGGTCAAGGGAATAATGCTTATGGCACTACTGGTATTTGTTATGATTGTAGTATTTATACAACCCATTATTACGATGCTAAAACTTTAAAACAACTCCTAGAATTATCAGCGATGGGAGTGAAAGTAATTAATTGTAGCTGGGCCTTAACCTCATACTACCAGACAGCGCAGGATGTAATTAATGAAATGTTTGAGAATGGAACCATTTTAGTAGCTGCTGCTGGTAATCAAGATTGGTCAAAAAGTAAGGGAGAAGTATTCTATTTTCCTTCCTCTTACGATAATGTAATTTCGGTATCTTCTGTGATGCATCGGTACGATTCAGTTGAAGAGAATATCTTGATGAGTGAAGAAGGGAATCCTTATGCTGCAAATATTAAAAATTACTTAGGTAGAACTGTAGGTTTTAAGGATAACGACACTTTGAAAAAACATCATATATGGCCTGTTTCTATTACCACATTGAATAAAAAGGTTGATATTTTAGCACCTTCAGTAGATCTATTTAGATATTCTTCATTTGCTTTAAATCAGGAAGAGTTATATACATTAGAAGCAACCTCATCTACTGCACCTTTTGTTACTGGAACTATTGGTTTAATGCTTTCATTAAATCCTTGTTTACCGGTTCAAGAAATAGAGACAATTCTAAAATTAACCTCAACTAATATTGATTATATAGAAGCAAATAAACCCTACAAAAATAATTATGGGTCTGGATCTTTGCATACTGGGAGAGCTGTAAAAATGGTTTATGATTTGTATACAGATACGGAAATCACTCGTATTTCAAATCAAAATTTCAATAGATGGAATCTAAAGTTAACAGCTTTATCAAAAAACGTTCTTATTGAGAATCAAGTTTTTTCAGAGAGTGTAATTTTTAATTTAGAGGCTAAAAATAGGATTGTAATAGGAGAAAATACAGTTTTAAAGCCAAATAAAAATGGATCTATACATTTAAGGGTTAATCCAAATCTAGAAAGAAAATGTGATTTAGTTTTAAGGGAAGGTTTTCCAAATAATAAATATTACCATCCAGAAAAAAAATAACTATACTGTTTTTTGAACCACTTCAAAGATTTGTTTATTGTCACATTTGAGCGTTTTTGAAGGATACTTTAGTAATAGGGCATAGTCGTGTGTTGCCATGAGTATCGTATTTCCTTGCTTGTTTATTTCTCGGAGTACTTCCATCACCTCTACACTAGTTTGTGGATCCAGATTTCCTGTAGGTTCATCAGCTAAAATTAATTCTGGGCTATTTAGTAATGCTCTCGCTATTGCAACACGTTGTTGTTCTCCTCCTGATAATTGAAAAGGAAATTTTGACGCCTTTTCTGACATTCCTACTTTTTCGAGAACCTCTGTAATTCTGATTTCCATTTTCTTTTTATCTGTCCAACCAGTGGCATTTAAAACAAATATTAAATTATGATGAATACTTCTATCATTTAATAATTTGAAATCTTGAAAAACAACACCTAATTTTCTTCTTAAAAATGGAATATCTTTTTCCTTAAGAGAGGGTAAGTCATATCCAACGATAGCTCCAGTTCCTTTTAATAAGGGTAAATCTCCGTAAAGAGTTTTCATAAAACTACTCTTGCCGGTTCCTGTTTTTCCGATCAGGTATACAAATTCTCCTTTATCAATGGCGATATTTATGTCGGAGAGTATTAGATTTTCCCGTTGAAAAATAGAGGCTTTATTTAATGATAAAACAGATTGAGACATTTTATTTTTTAATTAGAAGGTTATTGTCGTTATTATTTTTTTTGTTGTCCAAGTTTTAATAAATCTATTTCCTTTTGTTGTTGGATTGTAAAAAGAGTTAGTTCTTCAATTTTCTCCAACAAAAGTAAGTTCATTTCTTTCAATGATAACCCATTTTGCTCAATTTCTTCTGCCGATGGAATCTTTGGTAGATGATGATTTTTTTTAATAAAAGTTTCGATCTCCTCCAAGCTTAAAAAATTATAAGTTGGATTTAATTTAGAAAAAGGAGTGTAATAGGTTTCAAAAACATAATCTGGAGCAAGGGCACCGTTTAAATCAACAATAACTTCTTGTGTATGGATGTTGCCCTTAACCGTTAACAATTCGTCAGGATATTTTGTTCCAATCCCAATTCTATTATTATCACTATAAATATTTTTTAATTTTTTATTTTGACTAAAAGTATTTGTGGTGAAGATGAATAGACAAAAAAGGAATACATATTTCATAATTATGATTTAATAAAACGTTTCTGCATTAAAAATAAGTAAAATTTTTATAAGCTTACATGGGTTTAATTTTTTAGACGTTTGTAAAATACTTTATACAATTTTGTGCCGTTATAATCATTATAGATCGTAATGTTTTATGAAAAGATTTTAAAAAAATTAAAGAATCGTTTTACTTTAATTAATAGTTAATAACTCATCTTTTCTTCTTTTATAAATCACAACATAATTTGATGTTTATACAATATCTTTATGTTTTGAAAATTAATTATTTTATGTTAAAAAATACTTTTTTTTTTCTTTCCTTAATTATAGTGACCACTAAATTTTATGCACAACAAACAGCAGATTATACTAGTAAATTAGTCGATTATAATACGGCTTTCCATTTATATAATAATCATCAATATCTGGCTGCGCAGTCATTGTTTACTGATATTATAAATACTTCTGGTGATGAAAATATAAAGAGTAAAAGTGCTTACTATAGTGCCATTAGTGCAGTTCAATTAAATCAAAAAAACGCAGATCAACTAATAAAACTATTTTTAAATGAATATCCAACCAGTGTCAATCAAAAAAGTGCCTATTTAAATTTAGCCAATTACTATTTTTTAAATGAAAATTATATTGATGCGCTTAATTGGTATGTAATGGTTGACGAACAAAGTTTGAGTACTGCTGAAAAAAAATCTTTTAATTTTAACAAAGGCTATTCATTTTTTCAAAATAAACAATATGATGAAGCAAAAATATGTTTTCATAAATCATTAGATTCTAGTAACGACTTAGAAGCCAGATATTATTTAGGCTATATAGCTTATGAAGAAGATGATTATACGAAGGCTTCCTCTATGTTTGAAGAAGTTAAAAATGAGCAACGGTATTTAAAGGAGATTTCTTACTATCAGGCAGATATCAACTTTAAGCTAGGTGATTTTCAAAAAGCTATTGATGTAGCATTAAAGCAATATGAAAGTTCAAATCCAAGAGAAAAAAGTGAATTATCAAAAATAATAGGAGAAAGTTATTTTAATTTAGAAAACTACAAGGAAGCCTTAGGTTATTTAAAAAATTATCAAGGAAAAAAGGGTAAATGGAACAATACTGATTATTATCAATTAGGCTATGTGTTTTTTAAACAACAGGATTATCAAAATGCTATTAGTGAATTTAGTAAGATCATTGATGGAAACGATGCTACTGCTCAGAATGCATTTTACCACTTAGCAAATTCATATTTAAAAATCGAACAAAAACAACAAGCACTTAACGCTTTTAAAAGTGCCTCTGAAATGAATTTCAATGCTGAAATTAAAGAAAATGCTTTTCTTAATTATGCTATATTGAGTTATCAAATTGGAAATAGTTATCAAAACATTTTTGAAGTATTACTATCATTTATTGAAAACTATCCCAATAATAAGAATAATAATGAACTAAAAGAATTATTGATAGATTCCTATATTTCCTCTAAAAATTACCAATTAGCTATTGATTTTCTCGAAAACAATATATCTTTCGAAAACAAGTCTGCCTATCAAAAAGTTTGTTTTTATAGAGGTTTAGAACTATTTAATGAGGGAAGGTATTCAGCGGCTATTCAAGTATTCGAAAAATCATTAGAAGAACCAAGTGATTCCATTTTCAAAGCGAGAGCAATTTATTGGAAGGCAGAATGTGACTATCAATTATTGAACTTTAATGCATCTCTAACAAGCTATAAACAATTTTTACAATTACCAAATTCATCCAAAACATCAGAGATTAACACTATATATTATAATGTAGGTTATACGAATTTCAAACTCAAGAAGTACCAAGATGCCATCAATCAGTTCAATCGTTTTGTTTCATCCGCTACGCTAAACCTAAATCAAAAAAGAGATGCCTTTGTTCGAATAGGGGACAGTTATTTTATGTTAAGCGATTATTGGTCAGCACTAGAAAATTATAATAAAGCAATAGAAGACGGAGCATTGGATCAAGATTATGTATATTTTCAAAAAGCAATTAGTTATGGTTTTGTGGATAGAATTTTAAAAAAAATTGAGGGTCTTAAAGTAGTTATAAATAAATTTTCCAAATCGATTTATAAAGATGATGCATTGTATGAACTCGGAAATACGTACGTGTCTCAAGAAAATTACCAAGATGCAATGGTCTCCTATAACACTATAATTAAAGACTTACCCAATAGTAGTTATGTTTCGAAATCATTACTAAAAAAAGCTTTAATACTAGAAAATACAGGAAAAAGTAAGGAAGCAATTTCCATATTCAAAAGAGTAGCAAATGATTTTCCTTCTTCACAAGAAGCATTACAAGCTGTTTCCTCTGCTAAAATTATTTATATAGAACTGGGAAGAGTGGACGATTATGCTACTTGGGTTGACAGACTTGATTTTGTAAATATTGAAAATTCAGAAATTGATGATGCCACTTTTAAAGCAGCCGAAATAACTTATTTAGAAAATAAAACAGATCTAGCAATTTCTCGCTTTGAAAAATATATATTTAAATTTCCAAAAGGTAAACATGCTCTAAAGACGCACTTTTATTTAGCCCAATTATATTTTTTTGAGCAAAATAATGAAAATGCAATCCTACAATATCAATTTGTGCTTGATAGTGACCGAAATGATTTTACAGAACAAGCACTGGCCAAAATTTCTCAATTGTATTTAGAGAAAAAAGATTATAAATCTTCTTTACCTTATTTAATTCGTCTTGAGAAAGAAGCTGATTTTCTACAAAATATAATTTTTGCTCAATCCAATATGATGAAGGCCTATTTTGAACTTAAAACATACAATAAAGCAGTTATTTTTGCTGAAAAAGTACTTTTAAATGAAAAAATTGAAAGTACTATTAAAAGTGACGCCCATATTATAATTGCCCGATCTGCAATTAAAACTGGAGATCAAAATAAAGCAAGAGAGGCTTATTTAGAGGTTTTAACATCAGCTAGTGGTAAATTAGCTGCAGAAGCATGGTATTATGATGCGTATTTCAAGCACCAAGCTCAACAATATAAATCTTCAAATAGTAGTATACAAAAATTAGCGAAGGAGTATCCGGGATTTAAGTATTTTGGAGCAAAAGGATTACTACTAATGGCAAAAAACTTTTATCAACTTAACGATGCTTTTCAAGCTACGTATATACTAGAAAGTATCATTAATAACTTTACGGAGTATCCAGAGATTATAGAAGAAGCAACATCGGATTTAGCATCTATAAAAATGGAAGAATCTAAAACCAATGAGTCAATAAAAATAGATAATAAAAATTAACGTAGGTCTGACTAAAAATTAAATTAAAATTGAAAACACAAATCTATTTTATTCCAAACAACAGCTTAGCTATTATTTTTCTTGTTGTTTTATTCTTTTCATCTTCTTTAGAAACCTTAAAGGCTCAAAAGAAGGATACTATAGAAACAGCGATAGTGAATATAGTAAAACCTTATTCGCCATCAATTTCAGATGCCTTTAAAATAAAAGAAAACCCATTAAAAATTGATACTTCAAATTTTAAAAAAAGAAAAGTAACGTATTCTACCTTTTCGATTCCAGTAGCCTCTACTTTTAATCCAGCTAAAGGTAAAGTGATTCGTCTTGAAAAAACAGCACCTCTTCAACTTTATGATAATTTTGCATTTATAGGAATTGGAAATTATACTAATATGATTGCGCAGTTTTCCAATAACTTTGAAATAAGTGCCACCGATAATATTGGTCTATTTTTTAAGCATAACTCTTCACAAGGCGGAATCAAAAATATTTATTTAGATGATCAATTTTACAATAGTCAATTCGAACTAAATTATACCAGCAATCAAAAAAAAATGAGTTATGCGCTAAAAGCAAAATTAAAACACCAAATTTATAATTGGTATGGCTTAAATAATTTATTTGATTTTGCCAGTCCAGAACTTTTAAACTCAATAGATCCAAAACAAATCTACTACAGTGGTGAAGTGGAAGGTAATTTAGCTAAGGATGATTCTTATTTTGAAAAGGTAGTAGTTAGTTTGGGGATTACTACTGATCGTTATTCTTCCTCTGAATTCAACTTTAAAGCCCATCCAGAATTTAGTTTAAAAACGATAGATATTCCTCTTAAAATTAATATGGATATTGATTTTTTAAATGGAAATTTTAGTAGAAATTATAGTAATACCAATGGGATTGATTTTGGTTTTTTTAATGTAGGTATTTTACCTAGCTATGATTTTAACTATGAACATTTAATTTTATCAGTAGGATTTGCAGGATACTTATCCTCAGATTTGGAAAAAAGTAAAACAGCTTTTTATGTCTATCCAAAAATAAATGCATCCTACGGATTACTGAATGAGCAACTAATTGCTTATGCAGGATTGGAAGGAGGTTTGAAACAAAATTCTTACAATAATTTTATAGAGCAAAATCCTTATTTATCTCCAACTTTAAGGATTACACCTACCAGAGAATTATATGATGGATTTGGTGGTTTAAAAGGAGAATTAATCAATAATATCAGCTTTGATGTGAGAATATCTTATTTAAACGAAGATAATAGATCCTTATTTGTTTTGAATCCATACAAAGGCCAATCCCCTGAATTAGAAGGGTATGAATATGGTAATTCTTTTAAGGTAACCTATGAAGAACTTAAGACACTATCCTTTTTTGGAGAATTAATTTTTGACGTATCTAAAGATTTTAATGTCGAAATAAACGCAACATTCTATAATTATGAATTTAGAAGTCAAATTAAAGCATGGAATCTTCCAAAATTTGAAACTACATTAACTGCCGATTTCAATATCACTGAAAAATTTTATGGAGGATTATCTCTGTTTTTTGTTGGAGAGCGAACAGATTTAATTAATAATTCTTTGACGATTCCTTCAGGCAATGAACTTCTAATTTTAGATAGCTATTTTGACGCTAATTTGCAGCTAGTTTATCAATTTAGTAACCAACTATCCGTATATGCAAGAGGCAATAACTTATTGGGTAATAATTATCAGGAATGGGCTAATTACAAGGTGCAAGGAGCTCAAGGTATGTTGGGTGCTTCTTATAAATTTGACTGGTAAATAGTTATGTTGAATCGATTATTTTTACAATTAGTTGAAATTGAAAAAATGAAAAATATACTTTATTTATTCGTCCTTATTCTTATTGTTTCTTGTTCTTCTAACAAGCTTCAGACAGATTTGTTAGTAAAAAACGCTACTATTTACACGGTCAATAAAAATTTTGAAAAGGCAGAAGCTTTTGTAGTTAAAGCTGGAAAAATTGAAGAAGTAGGAAAGCTTCGAGATTTAGTTAATAAATATGATTTTTCGGATGTTTATGATGCTAAAAATCAAACTATAATTCCTGGAATCATAGACGCTCATGCGCATTTAATGTATCTAGGAATTTCATTGCAACAAGTTGATTTAACTGGTACAAAAAGTTATGAAGAAGTATTAAAAAGGGTTCTAGATTTTCAAAAAAAAAATAAAACAGCATACCTTATTGGAAGAGGCTGGGATCAAAACGATTGGACAATTAAAGAATATCCAACTAAAAAAGAATTAGACTCATTGTTTCCTGACCTACCCGTTTCTTTGGAAAGAATCGACGGACATGCTATGATTGTTAATAGTAAAGCACTTAATTTGGCCAAAATTAATTCTAAAACTAATATCCCTGGTGGTAAAGTAATACTTGTTAAGGGAGAGCCGAGCGGTCTTCTAATTGATACACCAATGCAGTTAGTTTGGGATACTTATCCTAAAAAAGATAAAGATTTCTACATTAAAGCTCTTAAGGACGCAGAAAAAAAATGTTTATCTTTTGGATTAACTACTATTGACGAAGCGGGTATTGATAGAGCTACTATAACATTAATGGATTCACTACAACGTTCTGGTGATATGGCGTTACGCATTTATGCAATGATCACGAAAGATAAAGAAGATTTAACTTATTTTTTGAATAAAGGAATTATTAAAACTGATCGAATGAATGTTCGTTCAGTTAAGATCTGGGCCGATGGTGCGTTAGGTTCTAGAGGAGCTGCTATGCGGAAGCATTATAGCGATCAAGAAGGACAACATGGCACTATGATTACCACTGAAAAAGAACTAGATTCATTGGCGAGAATGATTGTTAAAGCGGGTTATCAAATGAATACTCATGCCATCGGTGATTCTGCGAACATTACTGTTCTAAGAGTATATAGCAAAACTGTAAAAAACCAAAAAGATCCAAGGTGGAGAGTAGAGCATGCCCAAATAGTGAGCCCTTCAGACTTCTCTTATTTTTCAAAAAAAATTATACCATCTATACAACCAAGTCATGCTACTAGTGATATGTATTGGGTAGAAGACAGGGTTGGAAGTCATCGACTTATGGGTGCCTATTCTTACAAAACTTTACTAAAAAAATCGGGTTTAGTCGCTTTAGGGACCGATTTTCCAATAGAGAAAGTAAATCCAATGAATACTTTTTATGCTGCTGTAGCAAGAAAAGATATAGAAAATTATCCTGAAAACGGTTTTCGAAAAGAGGAAGGATTATCAAGAGAAGAAACACTCAAAGGTATGACTATATGGGCTGCCTACTCTAATTTCGAGGAAAATGAAAAGGGTTCCATAGAAAAAGGTAAGTTTGCAGATTTTGTAGTTTTAGATCAAAATATTATGACTGTTCCTGAAAAAGAAATACCTACCATAAAAGTAGTAGCAAATTTTATCAATGGAGAAATGGTTTATGACTTAAGTAAAAAACAGTAAAAACTTTTAATGAACTACTTTTAGTATCTAATTAAATTATAATTGTTGCAGTATATTTAGTAAAACAATATATTTACAATCAGTTTTTTTCCAAAATAAGATATTGAAATTTAGGTAGATTGGCGAACAATTTAAAATAAAAATAGTAACGTATGAAGATCATAATATTAGCTGCAGGTATTGGTTCTCGTTTAGGAAATCCATTTCCAAAGCCTTTAAC
>Ga0206683_10001914_pt1 | contig 14168 bp, 14 predicted proteins | sample M280m12015metaG_FD_155483 | JGI IMG/M metagenome (GOLD analysis project Ga0206683, IMG submission 155483) | Ammonia-oxidizing marine archaeal communities from Monterey Bay, California, United States - M2 80m 12015 | ecosystem: Environmental > Aquatic > Marine > Intertidal zone | place: USA...
CACTATCACTACCACAACTTGAACTCACAAGCGCAAACGCTAAACAAGCACCAAGCACAGCAAGAATCTTACGATTCACAATATTCCCTCCTTGCCACCACCAAATAACCCGGCAAATGACACAAATAATTAGAAATTAACAACACAAGACTCGCGCTCACAGTAACAAAATGCCAAATCCAACATGCTTATAGGACTAAGGTCACATAACTAAATAAATCGTTCACTTTCATAAAAACTCGTAACTATGTAGTGTAATTTTATGTCCCCTGATTATGAGATACCTTCCTTTAGCGTTTTGCAACTTGGGAACTTTTTGAAAGATGGACTCAACAATCTTTTCCCGCAAGATTTTTGGATTGAAGGACAAATATCTAACTTTCGGATCGTTCCAAAATCTGGACACGCATATTTTGATCTAATCGATCCAATCTCTGAGCAAGGTTCACAACCAATGGGTAAATTCAGTGTCGCTTTATGGAATTCTCAACGTTCAGAAATCGATAGAACTCTCCAAAACAAAAGCGAATTAATTCTTGCTAACGATATAAACATAAAAATTCTTGCTCATCTAGACTTTTGGCCGCCAGGGGGCCGTTTACAACTAATAATGCGCGACGTTGATCCTCAATTCACCTTCGGTCATCTAGCTCAAGAAAAAGAAAAACTGCTCCAAAACTTAAAGACAGAAGGTCTAACTGAAAGAAATAAGCTGCATATAATTTCAAAACCTGCTTTAAATATTGCTCTGATAACAAGCATTGGTTCTGCTGCGTACGCTGATTTTTGCGATGAGTTGCTTAATAGCAATTTTTCTTTCAATGTTCTGGCAAGAGATACAAGAATGCAAGGAGAAGGTTCAGCTTCTGATATTGAAGAAGGTTTAAAAATAGTTACTTCATATCAACCAGATGTAATAGCAATAATAAGAGGAGGAGGTTCCACCAGCGATCTGCTCTCGTTCGACTCAGAAAGCCTCGCTAGAGCAATAGCTAATTCTTCAATTCCAATTTTTACTGGAATCGGACATGAAATAGATCAAAGTGTTGCAGATGTTGTTGCGCACACTTCTTATAAAACCCCTACAGCATGTGCCGTCGGTTTAGTAGAAACCGTTAATGAGTTCATCGAAAAAATACTTGCTATCAAAACTGCGATCATCAATCTTTCGCACAACAAAATATCTCTAGCTCAATCCCACCATTCAAATCTGTATTCGCGGACTGTGACTATCGCAAAAACTTCTCTATTTAATTCCAATGAAAACTTAAAAGGAGTAAAAGAACGTATTTCAGTAATTGTCCCGAACATCATAAAACGAAATGGAGACAAACTCCATGGATTTGAAGATCAAATAAGAGCGTTAGACCCTAAACGGCTTCTTGCCAGAGGATGGTCAATTACGCGTACACAAAACGGTGAAATTATTTCATCAACTAACAATCTTTTTAAAGGGGATGAGATCGAAACAATTTTTGAGGACGGTACTGTTAAAAGTACTATCAATGAGGTAGTCATATGACAAAAGAAACAAATAAGGCTAACGAAGACAGTGAAATAAGCTATTCGTTAGCTTTAGAAGAACTCCAAGAGATTCTCACTGAGCTTGAATCTGATCAAATTGATATCGATGAGCTTGCAAAAAAAGTTGAGCGGGCAAATGATCTTCTACAACAATGCCAAAAGCGGTTAACTTCCACCCAAATGCAAGTTGAAAAAATAATCGATGTTTTAAACGACGATTGAATTGAGAGATTAAATGAAAATTCAAAAACTTGAATCAATTAACGCTTTTGTAGCAGTTGATCTAGAGGATGCACCTGGACGAGGAATCTTAAGAGCTTCAAAAAAAATTCTTCAAGGAGGAGCAAAAGATTTAGCAAGATCAATGACCTATGGACTTGCTTCCCTGAACTTAAAAGAAACAGGTATTTCAGCAGGAATAAGCACTACACCAGAAGAAAAAAATGAAGCAATAAAAACGTTTTTCGAAGAAATTAGCGAATGGGGAAACGAATTTACTTTCACTGCTGGACTTGGGGTGAAACCTGAGAACACCACCGAAGACAGGCATGAAGAAAAATTACAACTTTTAGCCATGGGAACTGTAATAAGCGCTTTATCAGCTAAGCCAGACGCAAAGACAGCTGTTATAGATGACAAAATTTTAAGCTCTATTTTAGAAAAAGAACTTACTGACAAAGGAATTGAGATCGTCAATTCAGAAAATCCAATTACTGAAAAAGCAGACATTCTTTTTTGTGGATCAAAAATTGGTGCAATAGATCATGAAACTGCAGAAACACTTTCTTTTTCAGTGATCGTCCCTACTGCTGCCCTTCCAATAACCACTCGTGCTGTTGCGGTATGTAAACGAAAAAACATAATTGCCTTACCTGATTTTATTACAACAGCCGGTCCATTAATAAACGACAAAAATCAAATTGCAGAAAAATTATCTTCAATCATTGAGGAAGTTATTAACCATGCTGACGGCCCTTTAATTGGGGCCTGCGAACGTGCTGAAGTTTTTCTTTCAAATTGGCAATCCGAATTACCTTTCGGTCGCCCAATGGCTTCTTAATTCCATCTTTAGCTAGGGATATTGAAAAGTCGGCTCTACGCTAGATACCTCTGGGGCTGTAGCTCAGTTGGCTAGAGCACCTGCTTTGCAAGCAGGGGGTCGCGGGTTCGATTCCCGCCAGCTCCACAAATATTTAGGAAACTTCCTTTGGACGGTAGAAAATAAATAATTGAGAGAACCCTGCACCCACTCCTAAAAGAAGTGAAATTAAAAGTCCTGCCCAGCCATCAAATTTGGTTGATGATGCATTAAGCGCATTATCTAACGACCATTCGCCAGGACCTATTGTTGCTATTGTCATTGCAATTACAGCAAGAACAAAAATATATTCCCAACCTTCTTTAATAATAAAAAAGCCATTATCTCGATGAACAGTCCACCCTGCTACAACCATTAAACCAATAAGACCAGCCGATGCGAATGAAGTTAATAATCCCGCCGCGAGAAGCAATCCAACACAAAGTTCAGTTGAGGCTGCTAAATATGCATTTAGTCTGCCTTTTCTAACCCCAATACTTTCAAACCAGCTTCCTGTTCCTGGAATCCGCCCACCTCCGAAAAACTTGTTCCACCCATGAGCAAAAATGGTTAATCCAATTACAAGACGCAAAATGAATAATACGAGGTTTAATTCTGTTGAAAGTTCCATTTTCCTTTTGTTTCTAATCGTTTAATAAAGACCTGATTGCACAATCTACCATAGAAAAGAAACTTGTTATTTGAGAACTTTCCCTTAGATAGGATCTAAACAATGTTTCTGTTAAAAATTATTGTCGCTATTGGTATTGCTTTCTTGATCATCAAGGTCGGAGTTTTTATCCTTAGATCTTTAGCTACTCCCCCTCCTGAACCCCCACCTCCCGGAGAATTAAGAAAAGTAAAACTCTTATATAGATGTGAATTGTGTGGCGCAGAAGTTCGAATGACTACTGCAGCTGAAGAGAATCCTGACCCTCCTAGGCATTGTATGGATGATATGGAACTCCTCATTGAGGAAGAATAATTCAAGAAGTTATCCACAGGGTGTGTATAAACCTGTGTGTTAATAACATTTATGTAATTACATAACTACTTTAAATATTTTAATGAAATTGAGTTGCTGTAATTATTCCACCCAAAATTGAACCAAGCCCTAATAGCAAAAATGAATTACTTGTTCCTCCGGGTAACCAACCGACATAATTAAAGAAAATAATTAAAACACCAACTGCTAAAAGGCTAAACATCAAAATTGGGACCCATTTAGGAGATTCTGTTGCTTTCGAAGCAGGTTTTCGTGGTATATCAGAAGTTCCCCTAGGGGTTACCCGACCACCTTCGATACGTTTTTTTTGTGGACTACTCATGGTGTGATGATAGACATTAAATCAGCATTCGCATCGCTTTTAATCGGTTAGGTTTAAAGAATATGAGTTTTAAAGTACTTGTCATTGATAATTACGACTCTTTTGTTTACAACCTTGTTCAATATTTGGGTGAGCTTAAAGCAGAACCAATAGTAAAACGTCACGATGCTATAACAATTGATGAAGTGGAAGACATGTCACCTCATGCTCTTTTAATAAGTCCCGGCCCAGGAAACCCTAAACAGGCTGGAATTTCAGTTGATCTTATTAAGTGGGCTGCTGGAAAAATTCCAGTTTTAGGAATTTGCCTTGGACACCAATGCATAGGAGAAGCATGGGGTGGGAAAATCGTACATGCACCTCAGGTTATGCATGGTAAAACATCACTTATTTCACATAATGAATCGGGGCTTTTCAAAGATATAGAATCTCCATTTAACGCAACTCGATACCATTCTTTAATGGTTGACCCTGAATCCTTTCCAGATGAACTAGAAATAACAGCAAAAACTGATGATGGTTTAATAATGGGTCTGAAACATAAGCAATTTGAAATCCACGGACTCCAATTCCACCCTGAATCAATACTTACCTCGTTTGGTCACAAGTTGATTGAAAATTTCTTACTAACCGTCAAAGAATAATTACTGGCTTTGATCTACAACTGATCCCTGCTGAGATATTTCGGATCTGCCAACAACAATTGTCACAATTGTGCCTAATTCAACTTCAATCTCTGATTGTGGGCTTTGACTTATCACTCTTCCATCATTAACTGATTCAGCAGGCAACAATTCTTCTATTAGGTTTATTTGAAAACCTTCTCCTTCAAGAATTTGAACAGCGGAATCTTCAAGCAAGCTAGTAACAGAAGGAACTATCATTACCGGCAAGCCCGAAGAGATAACAATTTCCACTCTGCTTCCTGGAGACAACTTACTTTGGGCAGGAGGTTCAGTTCTTATAACCAATCCTTCAGGAATTGTTTCACTTGCCTCTTCAGAAGTTGAAGCAAGCCAGCCAAGTTGCGAAATTATATTCATCGCCGCTAAAACAGGACGGTTTTCAAGGTCCGGAATTTGTTCAACAGCAGGCCCTTTAGAAACAAACAAAATAACTCTTGTTCCAGGTGTTATTTCAGTACCAGCTACAGGGTTCTGGTCGATAATCTGACCTGCTGGTTGCACAGGATCTTCAAGCTCTAAAGTGTCAACTCTTAATCCCATTGCTTCCAAATCTCTAACAGCATCTCCAACAGAATCACCAATAACTTTTATAAGTGTCATTGGCCCAGTTCCTTTACTCACCCACAACCTGACAGTTTCTGCTGGTTCAAGTTTTGCTCCAGCTCTTGGTTCTTGATCAAAAACTGTGTTTTCGGAATAGTCGATATTTGTTTGATAATCCATTTGAACACTTAGTTTCGCCTCTCGAAGAATTTCCCTTGCTTCATCAAGTGGTGTCCCAATTAAATTTGGTACTTCCGACATGCTTAGCTGAACAGGAGCATCATCACTATCTTCTACTCCTATGGTGTCAAGAAATTGAATCACCAAATATCCAAAAACGACAAGAAGAATGCCCATAAAAACTGTAAAAAGAGCAGTTCTTCTGAATCCATCATCTCGTCTGACTCTCATTTTTTTCTGTGAAGGCGAAACAGGAGCAGCATGTTGAAATGTTCTACCAGTAACTCCAGATTGATTACTTGGTCTTAAATCATGAGCGCCTTCTTGGTAGCGTCGTAAATCACTTCTTAAATCTTCTGCAGTTGGATAACGATTTACTGGGTTTTTTGCTAGCAGTTTCATTGTTACCGCTTCAAGGGATTCTGCTACGGAAACACCCGCAGCTCTTAGAGAAATGGGGCTGTCTTGCACATGCTGGTAAGCAACAGCTACAGGTGTTTCACCAGTAAATGGTGGGTGACCTGACAACATTTCATAAATCATTACTCCTAAGGAATAAAGGTCGCTTCTCGGGTCAACCTCCATGCCCTGAGCCTGTTCGGGTGAAATATAGGTTGCTGTACCCATTACTGTTCCAGCTTGAGTCAACTCACTTTGAACATTCGCTAATGCTCGAGCAATACCAAAATCTGCAACTTTTATATGACCGTTTGGGGCGACGAGGACATTTCCTGGTTTTACATCGCGATGGACTATTCCATTTCTATGAGCAAAACTGAGTGCAGCGGCAACTTCGGAAGAAATTTCAGCAACTTTGTCAGGATGTATAGAACCTTCGGTTCTGATTATTTCAGCTAAACTTCGGCCTTCTACATATTCCATCACGATGAAATATGTACCGCTTTCTTCTCCCCAATCGAAAACGCTAACTATGTTTGGGTGATTTAAATTAGCTGCTCTTTGCGCTTCTCGGCGAAAACGTTCTACGAATTGCTGGTCTTTGGAAAACTGATCAAAAAGAACTTTGATTGCTACGGGTCTATCAAGTAACAAATCGCGAGCGAGGAAGACATCAGCCATCCCACCTCTTGCAATTTGTCTATGAAGTTCATAACGGTCATTGAACACCGTTGGTTCTTGGTTAGCCACGGAAAATAATTCTACTTATCTAATTGAGTTTGTGTATGTATCAAAATATTTACTTTTGTTGTCAATTTCTTATCTCGTTCACAAATCTTTCTGCCTCTTCAAAAGAATCCATTAAAATTGAATCAACTACGATCTGTCGAGTTTCCTTTGATAAATCCAGAATCGAAATTTGAGTTTTTCTTTCTACAGTAGGTTCAAACCAAAGAACCCCTTGAGGTCGACCTTTATAAATTGCGACACCACCATTATATTCTCCTACAAACCAGCCGTTTCTCGCATATAGACCTATTGCTGTAAATACAGAAACAATTAAAAGCAAAGTTGATAAACATATTGCAATTGGTTTCCAGTCAAAGTTTCTTATTTCTTGATCAATTGATGAGTTAAGTAGAGTTTTAACTGCCGGATATGGAACCATTTCATTTAAAACCCAATTTTCGTTTTCAAGTTTTGTTTCTTCTGCAACTGACACAACTAGGGCGGTTATATTGTCGTGTCCACCTGCTTTTAAAGCATCATCAACCAAATTTTGCGCTATGTTCTCCAATTCCTCATCTTTCATAAGAATTTCAGCAATTTTTTCATCGTCTATTTCATTAAATAGTCCATCACTACAAAGTAAATATCGGTCACCAGCAACTGGAGTCAATTCCCATGTATCTATAACAAGATCGTGCTCAATTCCTAAAGCTCTAGTCAAAATATTACGTTGGGGATGTCGAGATGCTTCTTCCTGTGTTAACTCACCCGCTCTTACTAGGTCCGCGACCAAACTGTGATCGAGTGTTACTTGTGTTAACTCAGAACCTCCTAATCGGTAGATACGACTATCTCCAACGTTCGCAATGCCGATTTTTTTTTCTCCATCATTTCCAGAAATTTCTGTTAATACACAAACTGTTGTTCCCATCCCTGAAAGAGTTTCGTCTTTATTAGCTCTTTTTATAATTGCTTGATTTGCTTTTGAAACAGACTTAACTACGTCTGCTACTGAATCAATTTTTCCGGTTTCAAGAATTGTTGAAGTTGCTTCTAATGAAGCGACCTCACCGCCTTGGTGACCTCCCATTCCATCAGCCAGTACATGTATTCCTGCTCGTGAAGCATGACTGTCTTGATTTGTTTGCCTTACTTGGCCTATGTGAGTCGCCCCAGCTGCATTTATACAGGAGCTTTCTTTTCTTTTCTTAGACATTTTCAAACCAGTATTAGACAGTATCTGTTCTTAAACAAATATTACTGCGAATTGATAGATAGCTTTAGTCACATCAAATTTGTGGGATGAGTTAGAAGATGGAGTTAACCTTTTCAAAGTCTCTGGCGCGAGTGGCGGAACTGGCAGACGCGCAGGATTCAGGTTCCTGTGTCCGAAAGGATGTGGGGGTTCAAATCCCCCCTCGCGCACAAAGATTAATTGTTTAAATCAACTACAGTTCTGCCGCGAATTTGACCATCAGTTATATCATTTGCGGTTTCAATTACTTCTTCAAGGTTGATTGTTTTTGTCATCTCGTCTAAATGCTCGATTTTTAAATCTTTCGCTAAACGTTCCCAAGCTGTAATTCTTTTTTCTCTAGGAACATAAACAGAGTGAACTCCGCGCAATGTGACTCCTCGTAAGATAAATGGAGCAACACTTGCTGGAAGATCCATCCCTTGCGCATTCCCACAAGCCGCAACACAGCCTTCATCCATGACAGTCGTTAAAACGTTTGCAAGTGTATGACTACCAACAGTATCAACTGCTCCCGCCCACTGGGCTTTAGCTAACGGTCTTTTAGACGGTTCTGATAATTCTGAGCGATCAATAACTCCTGTCGCTCCAAGATTTTGTAAATAGGGAGTTTCTTCAGCTCTTCCTGTTGAAGCATGTACTTCATAACCGAGGTTCGCAAGAATACTAATTGCAACACTTCCCACCCCTCCGGCGGCACCTGTTACAAGGACCGGTCCGGAATCTGGCATCACCCCGTGGTCTTCTAAAGCAAGCACACATAGCATCGCTGTATAACCAGCAGTCCCTATTGCCATAGTTTGTTTAGTGGTAAAAGCTTCAGGAAGAGGCACTGTCCAATCACCATTTACTCTCGCCTTCTGGCTAAAACCTCCCCAGTGGTCTTCCCCTATACCCCAACCATTAACTACAACAGAGCTCCCTATAGGCATGTCATCACGTTCTGATTCTGAAACAACTCCAGCTAAATCAATTCCTGGCACCATTGGCCATGAACGTATTACGGGTAATTTATTTGTAATCGCTAACCCGTCTTTGTAATTAATTGTTGAAAACTCAACATCAATTAATACATCCCCTTCGGGTAGGTCTTCATTATTGAGTTCACGTATTTCTACATTTATTTCTTCTTCATTTTTTTCAGCAAGTAAAGCTTTAAACATTAAATCCTCCGTCTTGGAATTCTTATATTAACCAGCAAACATGGTTAACCACTGTTCTTCAGTACGTGGTAAAAAAACATAATTTTGTTGCCTCGTGTGACCCATTTGTGCACTTGGTTCAGGCGAGTATAAATGCCCTGGAAAAAGAGTTGCTTCGTCTGGAACTTTTGACAATCGATTATGCAAACTGTCGTACAAGGCTGCCGGATCTCCACCCGGCAAATCGGTTCGTCCACAACCCTCCAAGAATAAAGTGTCGCCTGCTACAAGTCGATTTTCCACTAAGAAACACTGACTACCAGGTGTATGCCCTGGTGTATGTATCAACTCGATTTTTATTTCGCCGACATTTACTATGTCACCACTTGAGTGTTCCACTACATCTTTACTTTCAAGACCGGTGATTTTAGTTATGAATTCAGCTTCTTCTTTCTGGGCATGAATTGGAACTGAGACTTGTTCTAATAATTCTTTAACTCCAACGATGTCATAGCCCATCATTGACCCACCAACATGATCTGGGTGGTAATGAGTAGCTAAAACACCGCTACATTGCATGCCGTCTTCTTCAAGTATTTCAAGTAAAGCATTTACGTCATATGCAGGATCAACAATTACCGATTCACCGGTTTCTCGGTCACCTATTAGATAAACAAAATTGACCATTTGTTTAGCCAAGTTGTCGGTATTCCCAAAATCTCTTCCTGAAAGGAGTTGCTTGAAATAAAGGCGATCAGTAGCTGGGTTCACATTAATAGGGTACGTAAATTTGAGAGTTTTAATTCATTTTCTGAACGCTTAGTAAGTCTTGTTTAATTTGTTCGATCCATTTTGAGATACTTCACTATCCTTATTATGTGGGTGAAAATAAACGTCTTGCATATTTGGGTCCTTCTGGGACATTTACAGAACAGGCTCTTTTAAATCAAACTGATTTGAAAGAACTGGAACTAGTTAGTGTTTCCTCAATTCCTGAAGTGCTTAAAAGGGTTTCAGATAATGAGGCTGATCTTGGTTTTGTAGCAATTGAAAACTCAATTGAGGGCAGTGTGAACATTACTCAAGATACTCTAACTTTCGATGCGGACTTGTTGATTCAACGTGAAGTTGTTTCAAGTATTGAATTGAATCTTCTTGTTAAACCTGGCACGAGTTTGGATGAAATTACGACTGTCTTATCGTTTCCTCATGCAATCGCTCAATGTAAAGATTGGTTGTCTGATAATTTGCCTAACGCAGTAACAGAAGCAGCTAACTCTACGGCTGATGCCGCTAAACAGGTTTCCGGCAAATCACACAATACTTTTGCTGCTATTGGAACTGAAAGAGCTGCTGATGCTTACGGTTTAGAAATATTGGTTGGTGGTATTCAGGATCATTCGGATAACGAAACTCGTTTTGTTCTTGTTGCTTCCGATGGTGTTCCAAGTCCTACTGGTTATGACAAAACTTCTATTGTTGTGTTTCAAGACGCTGATCGTCCTGGAAGTTTGTTGGGGATTCTCCAAGAATTTGCTGCTCGTTCTCTTAATTTGACTCGTTTAGAGTCACGCCCCACAAAAAAAGGGTTGGGTAATTATTGTTTTTTAATAGATCTTGAAGGACATATTTCTGATGAGGTTGTTGCTGATTGTCTTAAAAACCTTCATGTGAAAAATGGTTCAGTTAAATTTTTGGGCTCTTATCCTGCCGCTGGAGATGATAATACGATTTCGGATAAGGCAACGATTGACTCTGAAAAAGCTGATTCGTGGCTTGATGAACTTCGTGGTCACATAGGTAAATAGTTTAAAAACTGATGGCGGAGGGTGCGGGATTTGAACCCGCGGATCCGTGAGGATCAATGGTTTTCAAGACCATCGCAATCGTCCGCTCTGCCAACCCTCCGTAAATGATCCTACCGTTACTTTCTTTGCGTCTCTGTCACCCGATAGCATCAGATTGTTAGGAGAGGTGGCTGAGTCAGGTTGAGGCGCTCCCCTGCTAAGGGAGTAAGGGCTTAATAGCTCTTCGAGGGTTCGAATCCCTCCCTCTCCGCAAAATTTAAGACCGTGGAAGTGAACGGAAAAGTAATGTTGACCGTAAACTCCTGCAAAAGCGCCTGTAGCTCAGTTGGATAGAGCGTCTGATTACGGATCAGAAGGTCGGGGGTTCGAATCCCTCCAGGCGCGCAATACATTTAAGCTGTTTTAAATACGCGTTTGATTCCCATCAAACGGATCAAAATTAGTTATTTAGCGAAGTTACTCAAGCTCTAAAGATATTGTCTTGATGGAATTTAAAGTACTCTTTTCTTTTATCAAATTCAGGTATTTGTAATCTCAAATTATTCCTGATACCTAGATTTCTTACTGTGACTGAAGAAATCCAATCTGAAACCATCAAAGTGTTTTCTTCACTTACAGTAATAAAACCCTTATCATAAAGAGAGTGGATTGTAGGAGTTAATGATATTCCATTAAATTTGTCATATTTTTCATCATTACTCGATTTTGAATACGGTTTTATATGAGCTGCTTCAAGTATCCTGTCATCACTTACTTTAGTGATCGGGCAAAACGGGCAAGAATTCAAAACACGCTCTCTAAATTTTTCTTGACCCCTTCTTATTTTTCTAATAGCAATATCATCTTGTACTAAAGATTCAATTAAATTCGGGTTTTCTTTTGGGTGATATCTGCTTCCTAATGGTAAAAAATCAGTAAAAAGCCGTACATGAAAAACTTTTTCATTACTTGATTCAAGTTTCATAAAGGATAAATAACTCAGAGTAGGTAAAGGTAATTCACGTAGAAAGTTATACCCCGCGTCTTGTGATTTACCATAAATTCTTGGTGGGGCAATTTGATCTTGTTCTTCAAATGAGAACCAAATAATTTCATCTTGGTCCTCAATTTTAGATCTGCGATCTCTGAAAAGTTCTGGTAGCTCCTTTTTCCGCCTATACGATTGTTGCGGATAGTTATACTCAGACCTTAATTCCTCCATAAATTGAATAAGCTCACTTTTTTTAAGAAAACACCTTATGTTAAATGGCCTGGATCCAAAGAAGTTCCTTAGTTCTTCAGATTCTTGTCCTACGTATAGCTTTGCCTCTCCATTCCCATCCCAAATTTTCTGAGGAACTGAAACGAAACTATCTGCTAAATAAATCGATCCCAAAAAATCAACTTGCCGAAAGAGTTGATCCCCAACTTTATGATCCACCGTCATTACGAAATATCTTTTCCATATTTTGTAATATCAATTTTTTTCAGCAAAGCAATAAGTATGTCCACAACAATGCTGTTTCCTGTCTGCCTATAGAGTTGCGTGTTGCTAACAACAATTTTGAAATCATCTCTGAAACCCATCAATCTTAAACATTCTCTTGGGGTTAGTTTCCTTATCCTTCCAGTATGAGTTACATAGTTATCAACTCCAGCTCTATGCATTTTATGCATTGATTGAAGTAGAGGCCTTGCGATTTCTAAGTCAGTTTCTGTTGGTGTTTTAAAATTCTTTGTTCCGTTTGATAACACATAAGAAGAAACTTTCTCAGAAAGATAGTATCTTTCTTCTACCTCATTAATTTCAAATAAATGCTCATCAAATTTGAGCTTCTTTTTTGATTTTTCAAAAACAAAATCACCATGCCAATTAAATTGTTGGTTTGCTTTTTGGCAAAGCGCAACTTCCCCGTTAATTTGCGTGTAACTTTTCTTTTGATTTTTAAAAGAAGTAACAAATTTGACTCCCTTCTCTTTTAGAAAAAATTTTGAATCTACATAATCTTCTAAGTAATCCTGCATTGTAGATTCAAGAGGAATTGGTTGAGGAAATTGAAATGATTTGATTTTATTTCTAAAGCCAATAACAAATATTCTGTTTCTGTTTTGAGGCACTCCAAAGTTTTTGCTGTTCAGTACGTGATGAAAGATTGAGTATCCCAGGGAATCAAATATCCTTTTCATCACTTGCCATGTTTGGCCTTTATCATGAGAGAGAAGACCTTGAACATTTTCATAAATGAAAACCTTTGGCTTAGATTCATCAACTACTCTAGCAAAGTCATAAAATAGGGTTCCCCTGACATCTTCTAGACCCTCTCTGTGTCCAACCATTGAAAATGATTGGCAAGGCGAGCCTCCAACTAGCAGATCAACCTTATATTTATATTTTTTTGCATTAAACTCAGTAATATCATCATGCCAGTTCTCAGGCTTGATGTTGTAGTTAGCAAAATAGCTTTCTTTTACAGCCTTATCAATGTCACCTGCAAAGACTATTTTATGATTTAAGTTGAGCCTTTTTAGCGCTTGTTCAATTGCCCCAATCCCGCTAAATAATGTGGCTAGTCTTATCTCTCTTTTTGGAAATTTGAACTTTAATTCCCTCCAGTCTTCTAGCGTATTTTCTAGCGGTGTTTCTATTTGGATACTTGGCATGAACAATTATTATAGGGTAGGACCAGTGACACTGAGAGGCATTTAACCAGTGTAACGAACAACATATTTAGATAGCCACACACGCTAAACACTCTGACACAGTGATTACTAAAATAATTGATGTACTAAAATGGTTAATAGAAACAAGTGTTTACTTGACTGAGAGCCTATAGGACACCTACGGATCAGAAAGTCGGGGGTTGGACTCCTTCTAGGCGCGCAACTTTCATCAAAATTTTTTATGCTTCTTTCAATATTAAATGTTGAGCATAAAAATTGAGCATGTCTTGTTTAAATATTTCAGGCTGATCACCTATTCCTCCTAGATCGGCTCCCAAACGACCATAACCTTGTTTCATTGCATGAACGAAAATGTCGTAATCAACTAAATCTGGATTTGCTTCTTGTGTTTGTGGGTCAATCATCGCTCCATCATCTTCAAGGAATGTGACTGGTGCGTCTGGTGCTACCCGAGCAGTTGGGATTGCATGTACAGGTTCATGACGATCGAAACTGTGATGGGCACCTTCAACAACACTCATAGTAGCTTTTCCACCATTTTCGTTGATGACTTCTATCTGAGTTTCAATTTGTTTTATCGAAACCCAGTTGTCTATCTCCCCAACAATTACTCGAACTTGTGTTGTTCCAGTTTGAGAATTTTTGAATTGATGACCACACCACGGGTAAACCGAATAAATAGCTGCAAAACCATTACCTTTTCCAATTACAGGGTCAGCGAAATGTCTCATAGAAGCCATCAGAACCGCTGAGCCACCTCGACTATGACCTTGAGCAGCAATTTTTTCTGCATCTATTAAAGGATGCTCGCACAATGTTTGATAAGTGGCTAGAA
>Ga0206683_10001916_pt1 | contig 14145 bp, 15 predicted proteins | sample M280m12015metaG_FD_155483 | JGI IMG/M metagenome (GOLD analysis project Ga0206683, IMG submission 155483) | Ammonia-oxidizing marine archaeal communities from Monterey Bay, California, United States - M2 80m 12015 | ecosystem: Environmental > Aquatic > Marine > Intertidal zone | place: USA...
CTAAAACAGTCTCAATCTTTCCAGGCCAACCTTTTTTAATAATTTTTTTAAAAGTTTTCTTCAAATAAACCTTCATTCTATTTCTTTCTTCCAAACACTTCGGCAAGAAAGGGGTAGCCGCCCAAACAACATCAGCATAATCAGGTAAATCCATTACAAATAGCCTAATAGTATTCTCAAATAAAGATTTAGCATCATTTGCAGTCTTTACTTCAGACAGTTCAGACTCTAGATACTTTTCTACCTTCCTATTATTTCTTTCCTGTTCGTTTAAGTAAATATCTTCTATTGTCAGAAAAAAAGAAGTCAGTTCTTCGTAAGGCATACAAAGTTCTTCAGCAACTCTTAAAAGAGAAGTGTTAGCCAAGCCTTTGTCATACCTTTTAATAGCTTCAAAGGTTTTTTCTATAATTTTAACTTTACTTTGTGTTTTCTTATCCATCTTAAAAAAACTTTCTATCTTGTAATTGCAAATTAACCATGTTTCTGAAATCTCGCAATAACTTTAGCCTTTCAGATTTCTTTATATGGACAACATGATCTATAAAACCGTAAAAAACAATTGTGATTAGCTCAGTTTGCCGTTTCAAAACTTTATCATCTTTACCAGGCCATCCTTTTTTAATGAGAGAAAGAAACTTCTTCTTTACTCTCTTTTTATTTCTTTCTCTATATTTTATGCAACTTGGAAGGTAGCAAGACATTTCTAGCATTAAATCTGCATCTTCACTAAGTGTTTCTACAAACCTCTCAAAAAACAATTCAAAAGCATCTTTATAGTCGCCAGGAGTTTTCGCTTTTTCAATACGTTTATCCCAATACCTGTGCAAAGAGCTCCAATCCTTCTTTTGAGCTTTAAGGAAAATATCTTCTGTTGAAGAGTAATAGTTTTTTAACGTTTCAAGACTAACGTCTAATTCATTAGCTATTAAAGAAAGACTAATTGCTTCGACTCTCTTATCTTTTCTAAGATTATTTATTGCTCCTTTGACCGCCCTGTCTTTAAGCTTACTGGAGGAATTAACCATAATTTTTTTAAGTGCATAATTTAAGTTATAAACATGGACAGAGTTTCAGCAACGTATGCGGGCTTTTCTTGACCTTCTATTTCCATGACAACTTCAGTTTTCATCAAGTAACGGCCATCGCCTTTATCGTCTACGGATACAACCTTGCTATGAGTTCTTACTTTAGAGCCAACATTAACAGGGTTAACAAACCTAACTTTATCCAGTCCATAATTGAAAACGTGTTTTAGATTTTCTGGAGCAAGCACAGCTTGTGCTGTTAGATGTGGGATTAAAGATAAAGACAAAAAACCATGAGCAATGGTTGAGCCAAATAAAGGCGTAGCTTTTTCTGAATCCACATGAATAAATTGATGATCTAAAGTTGCATCAGCAAATTGATCAATTCTGTCTTGGTCAACTTGAAACCATTCAGAAGAACCAATTTCCTTGCCTACGTAATCCGCTAATTTTTCTGCTGGGACTAATCCAACCATATTCTTCTCCTATTTATTAATTAAATGGCTCTTGTAATCTTCTCTTAAGCCTGTTTTTAAAAGTTTTCCTGTTGCGGTATGAGGTAGCTCTTCAACAAACACTATATCGTCTGGGAGCCACCATTTAGCAACCTTGTCTTCAAGATATTTATTGATATCTTCTTTAGAAGGATCTTCATTATTAGCTTTAACAATAAGAAGTAAAGGTCTTTCATCCCATTTAGCATGCAAAACCCCAATAACGCAGGCTTCTGCAACACCAGGGTGTCCTACTGCTGCATTTTCAAGGTCTATTGAACTTATCCATTCTCCGCCTGATTTAATAACATCCTTACTTCTGTCAACAATTTCCATATATCCTTCAGGATGAATCTTTGCAACGTCACCGGTATCAAACCATCCGTTTTCATCCTTAGCGCTATCATTGCTCTTGAAGTATGTATCAACAATGGTCGGTCCTTTTACTAACAACCTTCCAAACGCCACTCCATCCTGCGGGAGTTCATTGCCATCATCATCTGCGATAGTCATATCTACTCCAAAGAAAGCCTTTCCTTGTTTTTGTTGGAGATCGTACCTAGCCTCTATATCCATATCTTCCATTTCTTTAGTTTTAACAGTGGCGGTTCCTAAAGGACTCATTTCTGTCATTCCCCAACCATGCATAAGAAAAACATCATGTTTTTCTTCGAATTCTTGAATCATCGCCCTAGGAGCTGCAGAGCCTCCAACCAAAGCCGTATCCACGCAATCTAAAGTTTGGTTAGTTTCATTTAAATATTGCAACAACCCTAACCATACCGTTGGAACTCCCATTAATAGATCAGGTTTCTCAGAATCTATCAATTCGTAAATTGAAGCGCCGTCTAAAGCAGGTCCAGGAAAAACTAACTTGGCCCCAAACATGGCTCCCGCGTAAGGTATTCCCCATGCGTTAACATGAAACATGGGTACCACAGGAAGAATAGAAGAAGAGCTGGAAACTTTTGCTACGTTACCTGAACTTACTATCCAAGTATGGAGGATTGTTGACCTGTGAGAATATAAAACTCCTTTAGGGTTACCCGTTGTTCCAGATGTATAACATAGGCTTGAGGCTGTATTTTCATCAAATTCAGGCCATTCAAATTCTTCCGATTCGTTTTCTAATAGATCTTCATAACAAATAGCATTTTTTAAACCTGTATCTGGCATTTTCTCTTTGTCAGTTAAGATAATGAACCCTTTAACTCTATCAAAGGTCGATTCTAGCGATTCAACTAATTCTACAAACGATAGATCTATGAATAAATATTGGTTCTCCGCGTGATTAATGATGTAAGTTAACTGTTCAGGGAATAATCTAGGGTTTACGGTATTGACGACACAACCTATCCCAGAAACTCCAAAATATAATTCGAAATGCCTGAATGTGTTCCAAGCTAGGGTGCCTACAGTGTCACCTTCTTTTAAACCTAAATTGACTAATGCATTTGCAAGTTTTCTTGACCTCTTAGCTGCATCTGAATAAGTATATCTGTGTATTGGGCCTTCAACCGTTCTTGAAACTATTTCTGCATCACTATGATATTTTTCGGCATGTTCAATAACTCCTGAAATAAGAAGTTGATTGTTCATCATATTTCCTAACATATTTTACTCTCCTATTCGTCTAATAATTGCTGAGAAAGCGGTTCAGAATATCTTCGCTTCGTAAACTCTTCAAGCTTCTTTTTATTTTCTTTTTTAAGTCTCTTTTTTAAAAGATGTAAATCTCCAAAAAACCTCCAAAGATGCTGAGACCATTCCAATTGGAGATCACTTTTCCAATCAACACAGAGTTCTTTTTCTGCCTTTTGTAGCTTTTCAATTGTTTTAATGTCTAACTTTCTACTTGAATTCTTAAATGGGCCGTTAAAGTAAGGAAAGACCTTCATAAAAGATCTTGGTATTCCGTAATCTTGCAATACTTCAGAAGTACTTTTTTTCAATACAAACCTGTCCAAAATAATGCAATCAGTAATTGCCATACCGGTTGGGTTCACTCCAATTGCCGCAATTGTTTTTTTCGAAACGGATCTACCGGAATAGGAGCCAATAAAAAACTTATTGGAGCAGTAATCGTTTGCATAATAATTATCCCAAATGATGACTGGGTTCTTAAATATCTTCTTTAATGCAGATATGTCTGTGTCTTTAATATTTGGACTAACGACTTCTCTGCCTGTCCAAAGTAGAGGTATGTTTTTATTAACTTTTGAAGCCAGGCTTAGAAGGTAATCATTATTCAATAAATCTCCTTTAGCAAAGCTATTGCAATAGATTGTGGGGCAAAACATTAAAGAAGAGCCTTTAAGGGTTTTAAGCAATTTAGAAACTAGTTCGAGGATTTCTGCATGGGAAGAAGCTAAATTTTTATCTTTATTCTGATCTAAATCGTCAAAAAAAATAGCGAAATGTCTAAAACCTAGCTTCTTAGCCTGATTAATCTTATTTTTGAGATTTTTTATGTCCTTTGTTGAGCCTGCATCAATGCTCATTCCTGGCGATAAAGCAAATACTGGCTTTATTTTATTTTTAATGGAAGACCTTAGGAAGGCCTTCAATTCGTTACTCTGTTTCTTTGGGTATGGTTTCTGCCAATTAAGTCTATGGTAAGGATCTTCTTTAGGTCCGTAGATATAAAAATCCATTTTTAGATTACCCATATGGTTAACAACCATCTCTCTTTCTTCTTTAGAGAATAGCCTTCCGTAATAACCTTCAATATAACCTTTTTTCATTCTTAAGCGATTTTTCCAAAAGAAACCCTATCATCTCCATTCAAATCTTGAAACAGTCTTATGCCTGAGTATGAATAATCTTTAAACAGATCAACCACATCTTTTGACTGTTCAGGGGCATGTTCAACTAATAGACAACCACTATCTCTAAGATAACTTTTAGAAGTTTTAATAATATGCCTTATATCTTTTAAACCTCTTTCTTCAGAAATTAAAGCTTCAGTTGGTTCAAACGAAACTCCATCTCCAAGCAACCTTTTATCATTTCGATCAATGTAAGGTGGGTTAGAAACTATTACGTCAAAGGAGTTGCCTTCAAATGCACTTAACCAATTCGCATTAACTAAATGAGCATTCACTAAATTATTTTTTTTATTCTCTTGAGCAACTTTCAAAGCTTTTAGAGATAAATCAGAACAATATACCTCCCAAGAAGGTCTTTCTGATAACAAAGATAGTCCAATCGCTCCACTTCCTGTACCTAAATCAAGCAGCCTTAGAGGTTTAGAGTCATATAAAGATAATATTTTTTCAACTAGTAATTCAGTCTCAGGTCTTGGAACCAAAACATTTTCATCGATAAAAAGATCAAGGTTCCAAAACCCTTTATTTCCAAATAGATAAGCAAGAGGCTCTCCTAGATTTCTTCTTTCAATAAAATGTGCAATCTTCTTTAATTCATTGTCATCTAAAGAAGGGTTCTCTCTGTAAAGAGTATTTCTATTAATATCTAAAGTATGCAATACCAGTAACTCTATATCTTCCTTTGAGCAGTATTGTCCTAGGTTCTCTTCTGAGAGCTCATTGATAAGCTCTAGAGAATTTGTTTCACTCATTAATTCTTAGATTCTAAATCAGCTAAAGCTCTAGCTTGGTTTTCCTCCAACAATGAGGAAATCATTTCTTCCATGTCCCCATCTAAGAAAGCAGGTAAATTGTGAACTGACATCTCTATCCGATGATCAGTAATTCTATTTTGCGGAAAATTATAGGTTCTTATTTTTTCAGATCGGTCTCCCGAACCAACCATCACCTTTCTGTTTTCTGCCTGTTCTGTATCTTTTTTTTCTCTTTCTGCATCTAATAATTTAGATTGCAAGAGAGATAATGCTTTCTCCTTGTTTTTATGCTGCGAACGACCATCTTGGCATTCCACAACAATCCCAGTGGGGATGTGGGTTAGCCTAACAGCAGAATCAGTTTTGTTTACGTGTTGCCCGCCGGCTCCGGAAGCTCTAAATGTATCCACACGAAGATCGTTTTTATCTATATTTATTTCGTCTATCTCATCCATCTCAGGAAGAACTGCAACAGAGCAAGCTGAGGTATGGACTCTTCCTTGGGATTCCGTAGCAGGAACTCTCTGAACTCTATGAACTCCTGCTTCAAATTTTAATTGCTTATATACGTCATTCCCTTCTATTCTTGTAACTAGTTCTTTGTAACCACCATGATCTCCTTCTCTAATACTTACAACATCCATATTCCAATTATTTCTTTCAGATAATCTTGAATACATTCTGAACAAATCCCCTGCAAAAAGTGCTGCCTCATCTCCACCAGCACCTGCTCTGACTTCTAAAAAGACATCTTTTGAGTCATCTGGATCTTTCGGTAGTAACAATCTTTTTATTTCAATTTCTAAGACCAGAATGGAAGCTGTTAGATCTTCAATTTCTATTTCAGCCATCTCCCTTATTTCGGGATCTCCATCCTTAACCAGTTGTTTTGCTTCATCTAAAGCAGATTCGCTTTGCTCATAATTCTTAAAAGCTTTAACAATTGGAGAAAGATCAGAGTATTCTTTGGATAGTTTTATGTAATTCTCTTGATTGGAAGTAATGTCAGGCTGACTGAGAAGATTTTCTATCTCAACATACCTTTCTGAAACTTCAGATAATTTAGATAAAATGCTTTCAATCATTCTTTGAAACCTTCAATATTCAATTTAAGTATGGAAAATTATAATAAAAAGAGTTATCAATTAATTTATTTTCTGATAATTGGTCTTTTCCTGGCAAGCTGCTCCTCTACATCAGGTTTATTAAAACCTTATCAAAAAAATAACATTGACATTGCAGATAATTTCTCAATTGAAGGGAAGTTTAAGCTTTCAATGCCGGATAGCAAGGAAACAGGCTATTTCTTTTTAAAAAAGACAAGAAATTTAATACAAATTAATATTGGTAAGAATTACTTACTTCCTGAAGAAGAATTATTATTAGATATTAGAGAGGATCTAGATATTAAGAAATTAATTTCAAAAACGAATAAAAAAAAATTATATCTAGATTTTAATACAATTAACGTGGGTGACTTCATAAAAATAATTATGGGCTATGAAATAGACCTCTCTTCTTATGCTGATTTGGAAGTTTTTAGAGATTTTAATGAAAGAGAAAAGGCTTTACCTACTAAAGTTAGACTTATAACTTCAAATTACGAACTTACTATCTTGAACAAAAAGATTTATGAATAAAATTTTAGTTAAAGCTCCTGCTAAATTAAATTTGCATCTTCAGGTTATAGCCAAAAGAAATGATGGATTTCATGATTTAAGAACCCTTTTTACCTTCATTAATCTTTATGATCAATTAGCCTTTGAAGAAAGCGAAGAAGAAATTCAATTAATAGAATTAGAACCAATAAGTGATAATCTAGTCTTGAAGGCAGTTGATTTATTAAAAAAAAGAACTAATTGCAATAAAGGAGTAAAGATTGCATTGCAAAAACATATTCCTCTTCAGAAAGGTCTTGGAGGTGGAAGTTCAGATGCTGCCGCAACCTTGATAGCTTTAAATAAATTATGGAATTTGGGGCTAACTCAAACTGAATTGCTAGGTATGTCTTTAGAATTAGGGTCTGATGTACCTTTTTTTATTTTTGGTCATAATGCTTGGGCTGAAGGCAGAGGAGAAATACTATCTAAAGTAGATTTTAATGAGGTTTGGCACTTGCTTTACATGCCAGAAGCTAAGATTAGTACTAAAAAGGCTTTTGAAGGATTGTCTTCAAAGTTCTCTAGGCCTTATACATATGAAGAATACTCTTCTGGCGGAGGCTTTAATAGCTTTGAAAAATGGGCCAGAGATTCATATGAAGAAATTGATGAAATCTTTATAAAACTTGAGAGTATAGGTAAACCGAGGCTGTCAGGTACAGGATCTTCAGTCTTTGTTTCTTTTAGTACGCTAGAAGAGGCTCAATCTGCTAAGCAAGAATTTCCTGATTGCACTTTAGTAAAAAACTTAGAACATTCACCCTTAACGCAAATAATAGAATAAAATACGCGCGTAGAAAGTTGGGGTGTGGCCAAGCGGTAAGGCAGCGGCTTTTGATGCCGCCATGCGCTGGTTCGAATCCAGCCACCCCAGCCAAATTGTAAGGTGAAATAAATGATAAATTCTTCTAGAAATGGCTTAGTTCTCTTCTCTGGAAATGGAAATCCAGATTTATCTAATGGAATAGCAGATCAATTAGGAATGAAATTAGGTAATGCTAAAGTCACCACGTTCAGTGATGGAGAAATAAGTATTAGCATTGAAGAAAACGTAAGAGGCAAAGACGTTTTCCTAATTCAGCCTACATGTGCTCCTGCAGGCGATAATCTTCTTGAATTAATCATTATGGTTGATGCGCTTAGAAGATCTTCAGCTGGAAGAATAACTGCTGTAATACCTTATTATGGTTATGCCCGACAAGATCGTAGGGTTAGATCAGGAAGAGTGCCCATTAGCGCCAAGGTTATGGCAGATATTCTTGAGAGATCGGGTATAGACAGAGTTTTAACCGTAGAGCTTCATTCTGAACAAATTCAAGGCTTCTTTGATATACCTGTAGATAATGTTTACGGAACAAAAGTTATGAGGGACGACATACAAAAACTAAACTCTGATAAGCATTTAGTAGTTTCTCCAGATGTTGGTGGAGTTGTTAGATCAAGGGCATTAGCAAAAGTATTAGGTCTCTCTGACCTAGCAATCATTGACAAAAGGAGAGATGAAGCCAATAAATCTGAAGTAATGAATGTGATTGGAGAAGTAAAAGATAAGGAATGTATAATCGTTGATGATATAGCTGATACGGCAGGAACTTTATGTAATGCGGCCGAAGCCTTAAAAGAGCAAGGAGCTTTAAAAGTATATGCTTATATCGTTCATCCAGTCCTTTCTGGTAATGCAATAGAAAAAATTTCTCAATCAAAGCTTGATCAATTGGTTGTAACAGATACTATACCGCTCTCAGAAAATGCTCAGAACTGTGAAAAGATAAGGATCATCACAATGGCACCAACTTTAGCTGAAGCCATAAGACGAGTTAATAATGAAGAATCTATAAGTGCAATGTTCTTATAGTGGAGAAAGAGAATGTCTGAACAAGTTAATTTAAACGCTGAAAATAGAGAAGTAGAAGGTAAATCTTCAAGTAGGCAGCTAAGGAGAGCAGGATCTGTTCCTGCTGTTATTTATGGAGGTAAAGAAGAGCCACTTAGAATTTCTATATTAGAAAAAGATATAGCTAAAGCTTCTGAAGTACCTGGTTTTGCTACGCAAATTCTAAATATCTCTATCTCAGGTAAAGATCAAAATGTAATTGTTAAAGAAATTCAAAAACACCCAGCAACCATGAGAGTATTACATGCAGACTTAATGAGAGTTGATCCTGATACTAAAATTAGTATTTCTGTTCCAGTTAGATTTATAAACGAAGATTCTTGCGTAGGGGTCAAAATGCATGGTGGAGTTGTTTCACATCTTATAAATAATATAGACATTACATGTCTTGCTTCAAACCTTCCGGAATATCTTGAAGTAGACGTAGAGGCTATGGATATTGGAGATTCTATCTTTCTTTCGGCATTAAATCTCCCTGAAGGTGTAGAGATACCTTCTCTTGCTCTTGGGGAAGACAGAGACCAAGCAGTTGTTTCAGTAGCAGAGGCTAAGGTCCTTGAAATTGAACCTGAAGTTGTTGAACCTGAAGAAGGTGAAGAAGGTGAAGATGGTGAAGAAACTTCTGAAGGTGAAGGAGAGACTGATTCTGAAGACTCCGGAGTAGATTCTGAAGGAAAATCTGAGTAAAGAATCTTCTTGTTTCCTTTAAATCCATGAACTCACTCTTATTAGTAGGTCTAGGCAACCCTGGAAAAGAGTATGAAAATACTCGTCATAACGCTGGCTCTGACTTCGTAATGATGCTTTGTGATAAATATGAAGCATCTCTAGAAAAGGAAAAATTAGTAAACGGTTACTATGCAAAATTAAACATTAATGACTGTTCTGTAATCTTTTGTATTCCTGACACATTCATGAATGAAAGCGGGCTATCTGTATCAAAAGCTAAGAAGTTTTTTCAAGTGGAGAATCATGAAATATTGATTGTTCATGATGAATTAGATTTAGAAAATGGCTGCATAAGGCTTAAGGACTCTGGTGGTCACGGCGGCCATAATGGGCTCAGAAATATTATTGATCATCTAAATGGAGATTCATCTTTTAAAAGAATAAGGATAGGCATTGGTCATCCTGGTAAAGAAAAAGACGTTGTCTCTTATGTGTTAAATAAAGCTTCAAAGTCCGAAAGAATAAACATGGAAGATAAAATGAGGAACTCTTTACAGTTGATAGAAAGTTTAGTTATTAATGGTTGGGAAAAAACCATAATGAAACTTCATTCTTCCGAGGAAAAGAAAAATGAGTCTTAAATGTGGAATAGTTGGCCTTCCTAATGTAGGTAAATCAACTCTTTTTAACGCATTAACTGCAGCTGGGATAGAAGCTCAAAATTTTCCTTTTTGTACTATTGAGCCAAATAAAGGCATTGTCCCTGTTCCAGATCAAAGGTTAATAAGAATAGCTGAAATTGTTAATCCGGAGAAAGTGATTCCTACCACTACTGAATTTGTAGATATTGCTGGTTTAGTGAAAGGTGCTTCAGAAGGTGAAGGCTTAGGTAATAAATTCTTATCACATATAAGAGAAACTCAAGCAATTATTCATGTAGTTAGATGTTTTGAAAATTCAGATATAACTCATGTCCACGATAAGATTGATCCTGTTGTTGATTTAGAGACGGTAGAAACAGAATTGTTACTTGCAGATCTTGAATCACTTCAAAACGCGATTCTAAGACTAGAAAAAGCTTCTAGGTCTGGAGATAAGGAAATATTAATAACCAAGCAAAAGTTTGAAGAGCTATCAGCTGACCTTAATAAGGGTGTAATGGGAAGAAATTCTAAAGTATTTATTAATAACGAGGATTACTTCAAGGACCTACAATTGATAACAGTTAAACCATGCCTTTATTTGGGTAACGTAGAAGATTTAGATACTGATAACCCTTTACTAGACCAATTAATAAATTATGCAAAAAATAATGGTTCATCTGTTATACCTATGTGTAACCAATTGGAAGCAGAGGTAGCTGAACTGGATAAAGATGAAGGTTTAGAATTTCTAAAAGAATTAGGAATGGAAGAGCCTGGCCTAAACAAACTTATAAGAGAAAGTTACAAGATGCTTTCTTTGTTGACTTATTTTACTGCTGGAGAGAAGGAAGTAAGAGCTTGGACTATAAGAGAAGGGTCTACAGCTCCTAAGGCTGCAGGAGTTATACATACTGATTTTGAGAAAGGTTTTATAAGGGCAGAAACTACTTCTTATTCTGATTTTATTAACTTTAATGGTGAAAGTGGAGCTAAAGAAGCTGGCAAGCTTAGGTCAGAAGGTAGTGAATATTTAGTTCAAGATGGAGATATTATGCATTTTAGATTTAATGTGTAATCGTTTCTCGACTTTACGTTCAGTCATCTCTAAAATTCGCATCACGGCTATGTAGCTCAGCTGGTTAGAGCGCAGCATTCATAATGCTGAGGTCGAAAGTTCAAGTCTTTCCATAGCCACCAATTTAAAGATTTATCTATCTCTCCAAAAATACTCTTATAATTTCGGAGGTCCTTTAAGGGAACCCCGCAAAGGTAATCTCAAGAAGAGTTTTTAAAAGATACTTATGTTTAGAAAATACCTCTTTCTAAGAATAGTTAGAGGTACTTCTTAAAGAATAGATTTTGTAGCTCAGCGACAGATCTTCCATAACCTCTTTCTGAATCAAAAGCGTGGTCTTCTTCAGAGAAAATATGTAATTCTGCAGGTATATTTTCTTCCTTTAATTTTTGATACAAATCTGTAGAGTCTTCTAATCTAACCACACTATCCGACGAACCGTGCACTAACATTGTGGGAGGGAAATCTTTCTGAATCTGCAAAAGAGGACTGGCCTTGTTATATTGTTCTTGATCAACTTTTCCCATAAGCATTCTGTAAGCATCAATAATCGGATCAGTATTCTCTATTTTTCTGATTTTTGTCGGCGGATATATTGCACAAATAGCTTTTACTTCTGAACCAACCTCTTCATGACCACCCTCTCCTTCAAAACTACTGTCATAATCTTTTAAACCTGCCATTAAAGATAAATGACCTCCTGCGGAGTTACCTGTTATGCCGATACGATCAGGATCTATACCTAGATCTTCGTGATTTGATCTTAAATATCTAACTGCACAATTAACATCTTGAATTTGAGCAGGCCAAATATCTTCTGTTGATAACCTGTAAGAACTGCAAAGACATACAAAACCTTCTCTTGCTAACAATATGCCATATCCTCGTAGCTGTTTTCTGTCTCCTTCTCTCCAACCTCCTCCATGGACTATTAAAATAGCAGGTCTATTCTTTTTACTACCAGGAGGAATAAATAGATCTCCTTCAAGATTTCTCGTGCCAGCCAAACCTATAGTTATATCGTCTTTTATATTTACTAAATCTTCCATAAATAGATTGTAAAAAAAAGGCGCCTTTTAGGTGCCTTTTTTTAAAAAAATTCCTTTTTTAATTTGATCGCGAGTTCCAAACGCTGAGAATAATTATTATTGCAATAATTAATCCAAGACCTTCAGATCCAAGAGCGTCTATAACTGATTTAGTGTTATCCAGTATCCCTCCAAAAAAAGGAACGTCATTACCAAATAACATTGAGATTAGGATTGCAACAGCAACCACTAGAGACAAAAACTTTGTGATGTCCCACAAAGAACGTCCCACTCTATTCATCATATCCAACATATTTCTCCCCCTTAGTCTTTAGCTCAAAAAAAGAAAGGGGTACCTTTACGGCCCCCTTTCCAATGATAGCTTAAGTAGAGACTTATCTATACATGTCAAGTAGAACCGCAAGAACGATTAGACCTACTATGCCATTATCTCCTAGTTGAGTAACGAGTCCTAGTAAATTACCAAGAACATCGCCAACAAAAGCAACATCACCGAATACAACTGCAGCTGCTACTCCCAGTGCAATTAAAGAAACGACGATACCTGTCAAAGAACCAATAACGTCTCTTAAGTTATTTAAAGCATTCATATTTCACCCATTTATTAGCTAAACAAACGCCCAGATAAATCTGGACATGCATATTTAACTAGATGATTCTGATTAAAACAAACTTTAGCTATCATATTTGAACAAAATATACAAATTTTTAGTCTTCTAAACCTTTCATTGTTAAACGAACCTTTCCTTGTCTATCAACTTCTAACACTTTTACTTTTACCTCTTCGCCTTGAACAAAATAATCTGAAACATTTTCAACTCTTTCTTCAGAAATTTCTGATACGTGCACTAAACCATCTCTTCCTGGCATTATGGTTACAAAAGCTCCAAAATCCATAATATTAGCTACTGTTCCAGTGTAGATTTTATTTACTTCAGGCTCAGCTGTTATTTCTTCTATCCTTTTTAAAGCACTTTCTCTGGACTCTGGAGTATCTCCATAAATAGTAACCTTACCGCTATCTTCTACTTCAATGATAGCTCCAGTCTCTTCAGTCAAGCCCCTTATAGTCTCTCCACCTTTACCTATAACGTCTCTTATCTTTTTAGTGTTTATCTGAATAACGACTGCTTGAGGAGCCTTATCAGACAATTCTTCTCTTGAAGCAGAAAGAACTTCGTTCATACTGTTCAAGATATGAGTCCTAGCCTTTTGAGCTTTTTCAAGAGCGACGTCAAAAATCTCTTCAGTAATACCATCAATCTTTATATCCATTTGAAGAGCAGTAATACCTTCTTCAGTTCCTGCCACTTTAAAGTCCATATCTCCAAGGTGATCTTCATCTCCTAGAATATCTGTAATGACAGCAAAGCCTTCTTCTTCCTTAACCAAGCCCATAGCTATACCAGCAACTGGAGCTTTCATAGGTATTCCTGCATCCATAAGAGCTAAACTTGATCCGCAGACGCTTGCCATTGAACTTGAGCCGTTTGATTCAGTAATCTCAGAAACTACTCTGATTGTATAAGGAAAGTCTTCTGGGGAAGGTAAAACAGCTTCCAATGCTCTTCTAGCTAACTTTCCATGACCAATCTCTCTTCTCTTAGGACCCGACATAAATCCTGCTTCACCGACGGAGTAAGGAGGGAAATTATAATGGAGCATAAATTGGTCTTTAAATTCTCCTTCTAACGCATCAATAAGCTGCGCTTGCCTAGGAGAACCTAGAGTAGCGGCAACTAGTGCTTGTGTCTCTCCTCTAGTAAAAAGAGCTGATCCATGAGTATTCTTCAATACACCAGCTTCAATGAAGAGAGGTCTTACAGTATCTAAATCTCTTCCATCTATTCTTTGCTCACCTTTAATTAAGTTTGATCTCACTATTGTTTTTTCTATTTTTTTGAAAACATCCATTAGATCAGAACTTTTTGGGGAACCTTCTTCTTCGTTAACAAGGTCTTCAACAATTTTTTCTTTTAACTGATTAAGGGTTTGTACTCTTTCTTGCTTGTCTTGGATTTGGTAAGCATCAGAAATTGAATCTGAAT
>Ga0206683_10001919_pt1 | contig 14135 bp, 10 predicted proteins | sample M280m12015metaG_FD_155483 | JGI IMG/M metagenome (GOLD analysis project Ga0206683, IMG submission 155483) | Ammonia-oxidizing marine archaeal communities from Monterey Bay, California, United States - M2 80m 12015 | ecosystem: Environmental > Aquatic > Marine > Intertidal zone | place: USA...
AGTCTTTCTTCAATTTTCTGGACTAGGTCAGGTTGAACTGCGGCCCCACCCCCTCCAAGACTGTCAAGACTACTTGTGTCTCTTTTTGAGAAATCTGGACTATTTACAAGCTCTCGCGCCATCGTCGGCACGCCTGTAAATGTTGTAGGTCTTTCTCTTTCGATAATCTCTAAAGCTTGTTCAGGGTTCCATCTGTGCATCAGAACAAGCTTCCCTCCTACTGCGGTGACAGGGTGCATGCAACAGTTGCAACCTGTTACATGAAAAAGAGGAACTGCTAATACAGAACCAGGATTACTTTCACCAACTTTCTTGTCAGAACCTGTTGGTGGTTCACCTGCTTCGACTGCTTTTTGCTCAGCTAATTTTGACATTGTTGACCAAAATGCCAAATTTAGTAGATTCGAAACAGCTCCTCTATGAGTTAAAACTGCTCCCTTTGGATGACCAGTCGTTCCAGATGTATAAAAAACACATACATCATCGTCAGGCTCAATAGCGACTCCCGAAACATTGGGGGTTTCTTTACCAATAGAGATTGCATCCTCCCAGCAAATAGAGTCTTCAGGTAGATCAACTTCTGTTCTAACTGCTACGACATGGACGTCACCTTCGCCTCGAAGAGTGCTTAAGTGCGGAATGATTCTTTCCATTCTTTCCTGATCACAGACAATCACTCTGGGGTCACAATCATCTACGGCAAATTCGATCTCTGGACCTGTCCACCATGCATTCATCCCGACTGCTACAGCTCCCAATGAAGCAATCGCCCAGTAGGTTAAAACCCATTCAGGGTAATTTCGCATCAGTATCGCAACCCTGTCACCATGTTTGATACCCAAATTCTGAAGGTACGAAGCGAAGCAATTTACTTTTAAGTGAGCTTCTTCATAAGAAACTCTCTCGTCGCCGTAAATCAAATAGTCTTTTTCTCCGTGGGCAGCTGACATATTCCAAATATCGACAAGAGTCGCAGGAGCAGAATCGTAGACTCTGGTCATGTGGTTTCTGATTTCAATATTGGACCAAGAGAATGGGGCTCCCTTTGCTGTTAATTCTTCCCATGCCTCTTTATAATGTCTGTCCACATTCCCTCCAATAGGCTGCCTGCGATACCCTTACACTTACCGTGGCTAGTTGAGACATAATAGAAGCCACTAGTGAGAAAACATAAACCAAAAGGAAATAAAAATGGAAGAAATTGCTTTTGACGACATAGACGCCTTGAACGCCAACGTAGGCGAAGAATGGAGTGACTGGGGTCCAGAATTCGAATTAAGTCAAGAAAAGATAAATGCTTTTGCTGACCTAACTGGAGATCATCAATGGATCCATATTGACGAAGAGAAAGCAAAAGCTGGACCATTCGGCACAACTATTGCGCATGGGTTCTTCACACTTAGCTTGGTGCCAGTTCTAAGTTTGATGCTCGAAGGCTCTTCAGGAGCACGTTTAAAAGGTTTTCAAAATGTCATCAACTACGGAGGGGATCGTCTTCGCTTTCTCGCACCTGTTCCGGCCGGTTCAACTGTTCATGCACGAACACGCATGAAAGAAGCTAAAGAACATAAAGCTGGGACGTTGATCTCCACTGAAGTAGCTATACACGTGAAAGGTAGTGAAACACCTTCAGTTCTTTATGAAAGTTTGAGTCTATTTCAAGGCTAAAAAGTATTACTTCAATTGTTTTTAATAGTCATACCGCCATCGACCATAAGTAAATGTCCAGTTATGTAACTTGATGCAGGTAAAGCAAGGCTCAGAATTGCATGTGCAACCTCTTCAGGTTCTGCGTATCTTCGAACTGGGACTCTTCGGCGTGCAAATTTTTGTTTAGCTTCCTCTGGTATCTCATCTGTCATGCCAGTTCTTATAGGACCTGGCCCCACAGCGTTAACTGTTATCCCGCTTTCTCCTAGCTCTACTGCCAGAGCTCGTGTGAGTCCAACAACTCCATGTTTAGCTGCAGTGTAAATTGATGCTGCTGCTGAACCTCCAACTCCTTCAGTTGAGGAAACATTGATGATTCGCGGGGCGGCAGAATTATTCAAATACGGTAAAGATTCTCTTATAAGGCGCATATGTGAGCTGAGAAGAATGTCAATTCCACTCTGCCACTGTTCTTCCATCAAAGGATCATTGATAGCCACTGGCATGGAGACACCGGCATTGTTAACAATGACGTCAATAACTTCGTTGTTTTCGGAATTCCAGCAAGATACCTCTTCGGTAACGTTTTTTATTTTTGTTCCATCGGTGACATCAAGTTCCCATCCTCTGGCTTTCCCCCCACTCTGGTTAATTTCTTCAACAACACTCTCGACGCGTTGTGAGTCAATATCGGTTACGGCCACATATGAACCGTGATCAGCGAACAAATGGGCCGTAGCGCGTCCTATACCTGAACCCGCTCCTGTGATTAATACGACATGGCCCTCCACAGATCTACTAAGTGAGCTAAGCATTTTGGCTCACCTCAATCGGATTTACTCTGTGCACCAATTGCTCCTTTTTCACGGAGATCCTCAATGGTCTGCTGATCCAGTCCTAGTTCAGCCAGTATTTCATCTGTATGCTCCCCAACTGTTGGAGCTTTAGTCGGATCAGGAGGAAGTTCTCCGTCGATATAAACAGGTAAGGGCAATTGATCGGCCCCGATCTCATCTTGAGGAATGAAAGGCATCCTCTGTAAAAACTGTGGGTCTTTAGTAACTGTTTCATGATCATTAACTGGTGCTATGGGAACATTTTTTTCCTGCCCGAAACTCAACCAGTCAACACTGGTTCGCGTTTTGAAGATCTCTCTTAGCTGTTCTTGGAGTTCGATGTTGTTACGAGCGTGATCAGCGTATTGGGAACCAGGCCAACGTTCGAATAAATCCATCCTGTTTATGCCTTCACAAAAATTTTGCCAGAATGCTTTTTCTGAAGCCATAAATAAAACATGTCCATCTATAGTTTCGTAAATTTGATACCTCACACCTTCCCACATGCCAGCCAAGCCTGGGGCTCTTCTTTCATAATCATCAGACGGATTTCCTGTAACTTCATCTTCTGGCCTCAGATAGGCCCGGTATGTTTCAATCCTGTACCAGTCCATATATGCAGCTGCATCTGACTGAGCTACTTCAATTTGTCTCCCTTTGCCTGTTTCTCTGGCGTTAATAACAGCGGCAAGTATCCCGAGCGCTGCGAGCATAGGGCCCACATTTATTCCAATGTTCGGCATTGAAGGGATCCGTTTGAATCCCTCATCATCAACTACGGGTTCTATCAAACCAGCCCAGGTGTCATAAGCAATTCCGTGACTTGGAAGGTCCCTGTATGGGCCTGTCGCTCCGTAGCCTGAAATTGTACAAAAAACGATTTTTGGGTTGATCTGTAACAATTCATTAAAACCAAATCCAAGACGTTCCAAAGTTCCAGGGCGCATAGCTTCAACCACAACATCTGTCTTCTCCAACAAACTTCTGTACACCCCCGCGCCATCTTCATCTTTAAGGTTTATTGCGATGCTTCTTTTGCCTCTGTGTGTATGCAAGTGAAGGAGCGAATTTCCTTCAATTATCGGCCATGTCATCTGACGTATGTAATCACCTGAAGGTGATTCAACCTTTATTACTTCTGCACCTAAATCGGATAGAAATGTTCCTACTAGCCCAGGTCCAAGAAGTGAGTTTTCTACAACTCTGAGACCTTTTAATAAATCATTGCCGCCCATACGTAAAGTCTCTCCGATGTTTCTTAAATCAACAAGCCGTAAGCTCATCTAATTATCTAAATCTGTAAAAAACAGACTTTTTTGAAGTCGCGGGTTCAAATGTTTTCGGTTACGGTGCGATAATTAGATTTGACTTGGAGGTGTCAATTGTCCCCTATCGTTATTCTCGCTGGTGCACGAACTCCCATTGGTCGTCTTCAGGGAGGGCTTAAATCAATTTCAGCTACTGATCTCGGTGCCACTTCGATTAAGGCTGCTTGTGACAGAGCTGGAATTGAACCTTCTCAAGTTGATTTCTCTTACTTAGGGAATGTGATTTCAGCTGGAATTGGACAAGTTCCTGCTCGTCGTGCCGCTTTCGATGCAGGGATCCCAATGACTTCGCCTTCGACTCTACTTAATAGAGCCTGTCTTTCTGGGATGCATGCCATTCATTTAGCAACTCAGATGATACGCCTCCAAGAAGCTGAAATTGTTCTCGCAGGTGGGATGGAGTCGATGACCAACTCTCCATATATGATCCCTGGGGCAAGGTCAGGTTTAAGATTCGGCGATAGTGAACTTATTGATTCGATGCTGTTTGATGGTCTTACTTGCACTATTGAGAATTGTTCTATGGGTGAGGCAACTGATCGTTTTACTGAGGAACTCGGCATTTCACGCCATGATCAAGATGCTTTTGCTGCACAGTCACATCAGCGTGCTGCGAAAGCACAAAAAGATGGTGTTCTGGATGAGGAAATTTGCCCTGTCGAGATTCCTCAAAGAAGTGGAGACAGTCTCACTATTAAAGATGATGAGGGGATTCGTCAGGATGCCGATCTTGAATCCATGGCTCGCCTTTCTCCCGCTTTTACAAAAAATGGCTCAATCACTGCTGGGAATGCATCACAAATTTCAGATGGAGCTGCTGCAGTAATAGTCACAACAATGGACAAGGCAAATGAACTAGGTGTAGAACCTGTTGCTGAAATATTGGCTCATGGTCAGGTCGCAGGGCCAGATACAAGCCTTCTTCATCAGCCAAGCAACGCGATCAATGCTGCATTGGACTCGGCTGGGATGAAAGTAAGTGATTTGGATCTTTTTGAAATAAATGAAGCTTTTGCTGCTGTTGCACTGGCTTCCATGAGTGCTCTTGGTGTGAGTGAAGAAATTGTAAATGTGAATGGCGGAGCTATAGCTCTTGGGCATCCAATCGGCATGTCAGGAACTCGAGTTACACTGACCCTTATCCATGAACTGCAACGCCGAGGCGGAGGTTTAGGCGCTGCCAGTCTTTGTGGTGGTGGCGGTCAAGGCGAAGCACTGATTCTGAAGGTTTGAAGATGGAAGAAAACACTACATTTGATTATCCAATTGCAAGTACAAAAAATGGTGATGTCGCTGGACGTTTCAGAAATGATGTGGAACTGTTCGCTGGAATACCTTATGCATCTCCCCCAGTCGGAGATTTAAGATTTGCCGCCCCTGTCCCTCCAGACAACTGGGAAGGTGTTAGAGATGCCAAACGTTTTGGCGCTGCTTCACCTCAACTACCTGGCGAAGGTCTAACTGATCGATTCCCTGTCCGTTGGGACGAAGACTGTCTATACCTAAATGTCGTTACCCCTTCATCGGATGATGAGAAACGACCTGTTTACGTTTGGATACATGGGGGCGCTTATAGAAAAGGCCAAGGTGGAGTTGCATGGTATGACGGAACTTCTTTTGCCTCACGCGGTGATGTGGTAGTTGTAACAATCAACTACCGATTGGGGGCTTTCGGTTTTACAGAACTGGGTGAACATTTTGGAGAAAAATTCTCTTCTTCAGGTTTAAATGGGCTACTTGACCAAATTGCTGCTCTTCAGTGGGTTCAAGAAAATATTGCCTCTTTTGGCGGAGATCCAGATCAGGTAACCGTTGGCGGTGAATCAGCTGGTGCTTTTAGCGTTGCTAATCTTCTTGCTTCTCCATTAGCGAAAGGCTTGTTTCATCGTGCTATCGCTCAGAGCGGAGCTGCTTTCCACATTCATGAACCTGAAGCTGGAGCGAAAATAGCTTCAGAATTGTTGGAAGCGTTGGGGAATCCTACTTCGGAAGAAATCTTAGATTTACCTGCAATTGACATTCTTGAAGCGCAGGAAGCCCTTATTGAAAAGTGGGGCTTTGCAGCTAGAGGAGTTCAACCCTTCTATCCTGTGTGGGGGCACGAAGCTTTACCTGAGCCTCCAATAGATCTGATCGGTAAAGGGTCTTCGAGTGACATTCCGCTTCTTATAGGTACTAATGAAGATGAAATGTCTCTGTATGGTTTTACTGACCTTGACGATGGAACTCTTTTCCGTTACGTGGAAAGGATCGTTGACAATCCTAAAGAGGTGATTGATTCATACCGAGAAAGAATTGGTGATGATTCCGGTTGGTTGGCGTGCGCTATTGGAAGCGATTGGGTTTTCAGGATTCCTGCTATTCGCTTAGCTGAAACAAGAGAAGACCATGATGGGAATACTTGGATGTATCTTTTCTCGTGGGATTCAAGAGCTTTCGAAGGAAGGTTCGGGTCTGCTCATTCTCTTGAATTGCCTTTCACTTTCAATACTCTTGATCGTGCTGGTGTGAATATTTTTATTGGGGAAGGAGAACTTCCAACTCATGTTGCTGAAGCCATGCACGACGCTTGGATTTCATTTATTAGAGATGGGAACCCTTCCACAGCAGTTCTCGGTGAGTGGCCTACTTATACGACAGAGAATAGAGCTGTCATGGAAATAAACGATGACTGTGATCTTCTAATCGATCCTCAAAGCGAAGAACGTTCTCTGTGGGACGGTGTCAGATGAGTAACTCTAAACGTGTTCTGGTTATGGGTGGCACACAATTCAATGGTCTGGCCCTTGTGCACGAATTAGTTAGATCAGGCCATGATGTGACAATCCTTAACAGAGGGCAAACTGAAGCTCCTCTCCCCGATGGGATAACTCGCCTGAAAGCTGATCGAAGTGACCCTGATCAGATTCGCGATGTTCTTAATGGGCTTGATTTTGATGTTGTTCAAGATATGACTGCTTACCATCCTGAGGATGTGGCGCTGATGGTTGAAATTTTCTCAGGAGAAATTGAGCATTACATTTTTGCGAGCTCAACAGTAATTTACGAAGCGACCGATATTTTACCTATCACTGAGAATCACCCTAAAGAGAGAGGTGACCCTCAGATTGAATATGGGCTGCACAAGTTGTTGTGCCAGGACATTCTTGACGAAGCGTATGAAAATGGCTTTCCAGCTACAACTGTTGCTTTTGCAATGGTTTATGGACCTAGGAACATTATTCCTGATCGTGAACAAAGAATGTTCGCTCGAATGGAATTGGGAAGACCGATTTTAATCCCTGGAGATGGAACCACTATCAGTCAAGTTGGTCATGTTGATGACCAGGCAAGCGCACTTGAAGCCCTCATGTGTAAGCCTGTAAGTTTTGGTCGTCTCTACAACCTCACGGGAAGCGGTTCTCAATCTGATATTGATTATGTGGAAACTACTGCTGATGCAATAGGACAAAATGCAGAAATGCGGTTTATACCTTCTGAGGTTATGGAGCGACTCTGGGATGGTGAAATTGAATTTGATTCAGCAGCCAGCAGCAAAGTGAAAGTGGATATAAGAACTAGTGAAGAAGCTTTGCGTAGACAGGCTGCGATTCGTCATCGTTTTCGTTTCACAACTGTGATTCCTAGGTTGGCTCCTAATATTCATCGTTGGAATCGGGATGTGATGTTCAGTATCGACGCTATTTGCAAAGATACTGACTGGGAGCCGAAACATACTTTGTCGACAATGGCATCCCAAACCTATAAGTGGCATAAAGAAAGTGGAGGACGTGAGTTTGACTGGTCTTATGAAGACCAAATACTCAGTCTGATCGATTAATTATTGACAACAGGAAAGTGGCAGGCAACAAAATGGTCGTCTCCAACCTGTTGCACTTCAGGTTCCTTTTCTTCGCATAGGGTTTGCGCAGATGGGCATCGGGTTCTGAACCGACAACCTGTTGGAGGATTTATAGGTGATGGTATGTCGTCACCGATTGCTGACTCTGATTCATCGACTGTGGAAGCAGGTTCGGGCGCTGACGCCAATAAGACTCGAGTATATGGGTGGGCAGGCAAAGAATAAATTGTGTCAGAACTTCCAATCTCACAAATTTTTCCAAGATACATCACCACCACCCGGTCGCTGACATTCCTAACTACTGATAGGTCATGGCTTATAAATAAGAGTGTTAAACCATACTTTTCTTTCATTTCCTCTAAAAGGTTTAATATCTGAGCTTGAACGGAAACATCAAGAGCGGAAACAGGCTCGTCACAAATAAGAATTTCAGGATCTAATGCAACAGCTCTAGCTATTGAAATCCGCTGACACTGACCGCCAGAAAACTCATGAGCCCTTCTATTTGCTGCTATTTCAGGATCGATACCAACAGATTCGAGCACCTCGTCAACCCGATCTTCAATTTGTTGTGCGCTCATACCGTTAGGCCAGATAGCCAATCCTTCTTTAACTACTTCACGAACTATTCTTCGAGGGTTCAAAGAGGAAATAGGATCTTGAAAAATCATCTGCAATTTAGGTCTGACTTTCCTAAGTGCATCTCCCTTCAAACCTGTGAGTTCAATTGAATCTCCCTCTGAAGTGACCATCACATTGCCTGACGTCGGCTTGGGTAATTGAACTACAGATCGGGCAGTCGTGGACTTACCGCATCCTGATTCACCAACAATTCCAAGTGTTTCACCCTTTTTGACATCAAAGCTGACATCAGAGACTGCATGTACTATTTCATTTCGACCTACATTAAATTCCATTATCAGATTCTTGACACTAAGAACTATGTCATCGTCATCACGTAACTGAGCCACTCCGCTGCCAGCCATCAGATCTCTCCTGTTTCCGTGTGAACGGCAAATGCTTCAAATTCTTTCATGTCTAAACCTGCGGGTGTGTGTCCTGTATTCTGATTAGCCTCTCTAGCCTTGATGCCTTCTGGCGTACCTACCGGATTATGACATGCACAAAAGTGTCCTTGTTCTTGCTCAACCAGTGGTGGCATCTCAGTTAAACATTCACTAGTGGAATAACGGCACCTCGGCGCAAAAGGACACCCTTCAATCCTTCCTATCACTTCGGGTGGTTTACCCGGAATAGGAACGAGTCTCGTATGACTTGGAGTGTCGATTCTTGGGATTGTTGCATTCAGAGCTTCCGTATAGGGATGCAGCCCGTCACATTCGAAAAGAGCTGAAGTTGAAGCCTCTTCCATTGTGCGACCACCATACATAACCATAATTTCATCCGTTCGACCCTTCACAACACCAAGATCATGTGTTATCAAAATCATCGACATTCCACGTTCTTTCCGAAGGCCATCTAAAAGATCCAGAATATGCTTTTGAACTGTGACATCTAGTGCTGTTGTAGGTTCATCAGCTATTAGAAGCCTTGGTCCGCATGACAACGCTATGGCGATCACCACTCTCTGTCTGAGACCTCCTGAAAGCTCATGAGGATACTGGCGGAGTCTTTTCCCAGGTTCTGGTATTCCAACCTGTTCAAGCAAATCACCAGCTTCAGTCATAGCCTCACGACGACTTCGATTCATATGAACCCGCAGTGATTCGGCAATCTGTTCACCGACACGTTTAACCGGATTCAAAGAAGTCATCGGGTCTTGAAAAATCATGGTCATTTCAACACCCCAAAAATGTTTTTCTTTCTTTCTGGCGAGTTCTCTTAAATCCCTTCCATCAAATTTCATCGAACCTTTCACCTGTGCATAAGAAGGCAAAAGATTCATCAGTGTTTTGGCGGTAACAGATTTACCAGATCCGGATTCACCCACAATTCCTATCGATTTTCCGGGTTCAAGATCAAATGAAACTCCATCTACGGCGCGAACAGATCCTTGTTCAGTTAAAAAACTGACATGAAGGTCTTCAATAGAAACTAATGGACCAGTCATTATCAACCTCCCCCAATTCCCATTTCACGCACGTCAAAGAAATCCCTTAACCTGTCACCTGCATAATTAAGTGACATCACTGTTAGAAACATGACTCCTATGGGGAACATTGAAACCCATGGTGCTTTTTGAAGAGTTCTCGAGGCGGACCCCAAAACAATCATCTTTCCCCAGGAAAATCCTTCTTCAACAGAAAGCCCTAAAAACGCAAGTCCCCCTTCTCCGACAATCGCCAAGGCCATACCTAAAAACGCAAGGGCTCCCATTGGGATGGTCACGTTGGGAAGAATTTCTCTAATCATGATCCTTCGATTGGTAGATCCTAGAATTCTTGATGCCGCCACGAACTCCCTTTCAGCGGTAGAAATTGTGATGGCACGCGCTAAACGTGCGATTGGTGCGACACCTATGACTCCAACTGTTAAGCAAACAACTGCGAGTGTTTGACCTAGAAGGGAAATTATCAAAAGTGCAAGGACTAGACCTGGGAAAGCAAAGAGTATGAAAATTATAATGGAGAGGAATTTATCGGTCGCACCTTTGAAAAACCCAGCGACGATTCCTAAGGGTCCTCCAACGGCAAACCCAAAAACTATGGCGAAAAACCCAACAGTGAGAGAAACTCTGGATCCCCAAATTGTTCTAGAGAACATGTCTCGGCCATTGGTATCAGTACCGAACCAATTATCCCAGTTCGGAGCGTCAAGACGTCCCCCTGCTCCTGTCTGATCTGGATCAGGAATAGGCAGAATAGGCGCTAAGAGAGCTGCCATAATCACCAAAACCATCCACCCGATAGCAACCCAGAAACCGAAACCTATTTTGCGTTTCTCTTTTCTCTCGTCGTCTATTAGAGAGGAATCTTCATCCTGAGGACTTAGACCTCTAAAACCGCGTCTTCTCGTCATTAGATTAAGTCTCACGGCTTACCCTCGGATCGATAACGGAATAAAATATGTCAACAATGAAGTTGATTGCTATGAACGATGACGAAATTATAGTAACTAATCCGAGCACAAGTGGAAAATCATCACGAATGACAGCTTCAACAAAAGTTCTTCCCAGTCCTGGGATTACAAAAATTTGTTCAACAACTAACGCTCCACCTATTAAGCCTCCAGTGCTTAAACCAAAAACCGTCACCAAAGAGAAAAGAGAAGGTCGTAGAACGTGACGAAACATTATCCAACTATCTGAAAGTCCTTTAGCTTTTGCCATAAGAACAAAATCTTCTTGCAAAGTTGTTATCAGGTCTGTTCTTAATAGACGAAAGTACGTTGCGGCTAAAGGGAGAGCTAAAGTCATTCCCGGCAGAACAGTCGATCGTAAACGACTGAATAAGTCATCGTCTTCGTACCGGCTTGGGAATATCTGCCATTTGACTACAAATAAGTAGAAGAGGATTACACCGAGTGCGAAATTTGGTAGGGAAATAAATCCAAAAGAAGAAACTGTAGCTGATTTATCGAATACACGATTTGCTTTGTACGCAGCTCTGATAGCGGCAGGAACCGCAATTATAAGAGCGAAAATTTCTGCGACTACCATAAGAAATATTGATTTCGGTATTCGGTTTCCGATGATTGTAGTAACAGGCATTGAATTTTTGAATGAAATTCCAAGGTCACCTTGAATAACATCTCCAGCCCACCTCACATAACGAACAGGTAGAGGGTCATTCAGGTGATACTTTTCTCTTGCCGCTTCTACAACTTCGCAGTCACCTACGTCTGTTCCTCCTTGACCTGAAACGTCTTCGATCTCTCCGGCAAGAACTGCTTCACAATCAACTGAAGCATGAAAACCTACAACATTGAATAACGGGTCACCCAACGAGTTCATTGCTGTAAAGGCTAAAAAAGTTGCTGCGATAATAACAGCAACCATTTGTGCTATGCGTTTTAAAATAAAACCCATTTCCCCACCTATATTCAGAGATACATAAACTTAGAAGTCCGATGTTAGCGCTGACAAAGACTAAATCTCTATCCCGCTTATAAAGAAAAAATAAAAGGGCGGCTGGCATAGCCAGCCGCCCTTAAATTTAAATTTTGAAGTTTTAAGGTTTTTTATCCCTCAAACCACATTGTTGAATAGTTTCCATACCCACCGCCTGTGCCTCGGCAGTATGCAATCGAACCGTCAGGGAATGCTCCATCGCACATTCCTCTTACATTCGGAGCATATGTTGCATTCCACAACGTGTGAGTAAACAATACGTATGTGTAGCTTTCCTGCACATTTACGGCAATATCTTTCCAGGCTTGCACGACCGCATCACGATCGTTATTGCCTCTTGCGCCATAAAGAATCTCGTCACGTTCTGGCGAGCAGTAACGCGGCCAGTTAAGTGACAGAACTCCAATTGCATCACAAACAATCCATACACCGTCACCATCTGGGTTCCTAGCTCCCATCTGTCTCCAGGTAAGGAAATCGTACATACCGATTGCTGTCTGAGTTATGTGATCATCCTGCAAAAGCATGTCTTTAGTGACGTTGAAGTACGGCTCAAACCCTGCGGAAAGAACATCAAATATTCGATCCTGAAGAACCGATGGGCCTGAGTACTGGAACTCCATATTGATCTTTCCATCAGCGCAGTTGTCAGGATTATCCCCACAGTATTCCGCAACTAGCGGAGCAGCCATTTCTGGCATATCTGCCTCCTGTTTAACATCAGGATTATGGAAAATCGACTCTGGTGGGAAGAAGGATTCAGCCGACCTAAGTTCTCCTTGGCCTATGAATTCCAAATAGTCAGCCTTAGCAGTTGCGTAAGTCAAAGCTTTTCGTGCACGGATGTCATCGAATGGAGCCTTTGAGGCATTCATCATCGCGAATGTCTCCTCACCAAGGTCTTGTTCGAAAACCTGAAATCCGTCATCTGCTAAATCTCTCAGGATCATGGCGGCGTCAATGTTGGAGGTTGATACACCATCAAGATCTCCTGCCTCCATTGCTCCTGCACCAAGTTCACTGTCTGTGTAAACATAGAACTCTATGGCATCAAGAAGAACTCCTCCTGCTGCCAAATGGTCGTTGTACCACCAATTAGGGTTCTTAACTACACGAGTCATCAAGTCCTGCTCACGACTATCCATCATGAACGCTCCGGAACCTACAGGCATCTGATTCAAAGTTGGATCTTCGATAGCCGCTTGCATCCAAGCTAATGAAGGAACGTAACCGAGCTGACCTGAGAAGTAAGTCGGGAAGTCAACGTGAGGTCGTAACGCATGGAAACGTACCGTCATGTCGTCGACTACTTCTACCGCTCCTCCTTCTCTTGCTAGATCTAAGACTGGCTTAAGAGCAAGTGAAATAAGTGGATCAGCTAGCTGTCTTCCTACTGCGAATGCAACAGTTTCAGCGTCGAGCATGGTGCCGTCATGGAACTCTACGTTTTCACGTATCTTAAAGTCCCAGGTCGTCAAGTCATCGGAACTTGTCCAAGACTCTGCAAGACCTCCAACGAACACACATGCGCAAGGGTCATCTGTTACCCAAACAAGTGTGTCGAAAATAGCACCTGCCATCATGTGGCCGGCAATTGCGAAGCGGTTAACTGTTGGGTTAAGCCCGTCACTTTCAGCTTCCATCATGAGTCGAAGTGTTCCACCAGCTACTGGTACAACCTCTTCTTCTGCGTATGCTCCGTCGCCTATGTCGTCGTAAGTGACTGTGAAGGCGTCAGTGAAGTATTTGGAACCTAATTCAAACAAGGATCCATCTGCTTTCATTGAAGAAATCGCTGCGTTGAATGGAGCGACTAGGTCTGAACCGTTAGGGAATGGAACTCCTAGTTCGTCTGCGCTAAGCACACCTTCTAGCAGTTCAAGTGAATCAGAGTTTTCACCCTGATATCCCTGTCCAGCTGTTTCGTCCATAATCACAGAATCACAATCGCCTGCTAGTAGAGCTTGAACAGCGAAACCGAATGTCTCAAAGAGAATCACACGATCTTCACCGAAGTTAGCTATAGCCGTTTCAGCGTTAGTTGTTCCTGTCTGTGAACAAACTGTTAGTTCATCCATTTGACCGAATTCTTCAAGACTTGCGAAACGATCTTCACCTAAACCAACAATAAGCCTCTGATCGACGCTTATATAGCTGTCTGTGAAGTCAAGAGTTTCTTCTCTCTCTGCTGTGATAGTGATTCCGCCACCAGCGGTATCGAATGTTCCATCACCTACAGATTGAATTGTTGCTTCCCATGCGAACTCTGTGTAGTCAAGTTCACAGTTAAGACGATTACAGATCTCACCAAAGAAATCGTAGTCAAAACCACCAATATCGCCGGTTTCTGCATCAACATAGTTGTATGGCAGATAGGCATTCTCGATAGCTACTGAAACTGTTCTTCCACCCAAATCAGGCAAAGCAACTTCTTCCTCTACTGTTTCAAC
>Ga0206683_10001924_pt1 | contig 14117 bp, 8 predicted proteins | sample M280m12015metaG_FD_155483 | JGI IMG/M metagenome (GOLD analysis project Ga0206683, IMG submission 155483) | Ammonia-oxidizing marine archaeal communities from Monterey Bay, California, United States - M2 80m 12015 | ecosystem: Environmental > Aquatic > Marine > Intertidal zone | place: USA...
TGCATTTTTTCTAAGTGTGTATATAATATTTCTTTGAGAATTCATTACATCATCATATTCTAGTAGTCTTTTTCTAATACCAAAGTTGTTTTCCTCCACCTTCTTTTGAGCCCTTTCAATGGATTTTGTAACCATAGGATGTTGAATATTTTCTCCATCTTTTAATCCCATTCTATCCATTATATTCGAAACTCTATCTTGTCCGAACAATCTCATTAAATTATCTTCAAAAGATACATAGAATTGAGAGCTACCTGGGTCACCCTGTCTTCCAGAACGACCTCTAAGCTGTCTATCAACTCGTCTTGAGTCATGTCTCTCAGTTCCAATTATTGCAAGACCACCAGAGTTGATAACATCTTTACTTAATTTAATATCTGTTCCTCTACCAGCCATGTTGGTTGCTATTGTAACTACTCCAGGGTTTCCTGCTTCTGTAACAATATCAGCTTCTTTTTTATGAAGCTTTGCATTAAGAACATTATGATTAATATTAGCCCTATTTAACATTTTACTGAGCAACTCGGATATCTCTACAGAAGTAGTTCCAATTAAAACGGGTCTTTTATTATTTCTAAGAGTTATTACATCTTCAATTATCGCATTATATTTTTCTCTTTTTGACTTGTATATCAAATCATCTTCATCTTTTCTGGCAATAGGTTTATTTGTAGGTATTTCAGTAACATCTAATTTATAAATTTCCCAAAATTCTCCAGCTTCAGTTACTGCAGTCCCTGTCATCCCAGATAATTTTGTGTATAATCTAAAATAATTTTGAAGAGTTATTGTAGCAAAAGTTTGAGTAGCTGCCTCGATCTTTACATTCTCTTTTGCCTCTATAGCTTGATGAAGTCCATCAGAGTATCTTCTACCATCCATTATTCTTCCAGTCTGCTCATCAACTATCATAACTTTATTTTCGACTACTACATATTCAACATCTTTCTCAAATAAAGTAAATGCTTTCAATAATTGATTAATACTATGAATTCTTTCACTTTTTACATCAAAATCATTAAACAATTCACTCTTTGCTTTAGCCTCTTCTTCGCTTGATAAACCTTTTTCTTCAATAGATTTTACTTCTGTGGATATATTAGGCATTATAAAGAAATCTTTATCATCTAAGTCTTGAGATAAAGTTTCAATACCCTTATCAGTAAGTTCAATTTGATTATTCTTCTCATCGATAGTGAAATAAAGCTCTTCATCAATTTGATGCATCTCCCTATTATTGTCTTGCATATAGAAATTTTCAGTTTTTTGAAGTGTTTGTTTTACACCTTGTTCACTTAAAAATTTAATTAACGCTTTATTTTTTGGTAATCCTCTATATGCCCTAAATAAAAGAAATCCTCCTTGATCGTTATCTGAATCTTTAATTAAATTTTTAGCTTCAGATAATATATTAGACAAATATGTTTTTTGAAGAGTAACTAGCCTTTGAATTTTTGGTTTTAGATTATCAAATTCATGACGCTCACCATCTTTTGTTGGTCCTGAAATTATCAATGGAGTTCTAGCATCATCTATAAGAACTGAATCAACCTCATCTATTATTGCATAATTATGTTTTCTTTGAACAATATCATCTAATGAGTGAGACATGTTGTCTCTTAAATAATCAAAGCCAAATTCATTATTTGTTCCATAGGTTATATCAGCATCATATGCTCTCTTTCTCTCAGGAGAGTTAGGTTTATGGAAGTCTATACAATCAATTCTAAGACCATGAAACTCAAGAATTGGACCCATCCACGCGCTATCTCTTTTTGCTAAATAATCATTAACAGTTACAAGGTGTACACCGTCTCCAGTTAATGCATTTAAATAAATCGGTAAAGTAGAAACTAATGTTTTACCTTCTCCTGTTTGCATTTCACCAATTCTTCCCTGATGTAGAACAATTCCACCAATTAATTGCACATCATAGTGGATCATATCCCAGACAACATTTTTACCTGCAGCATCCCAATTATTCTTCCAAATGGATTTATCACTTTTAATATTTACATAAGATTTTTTAGATGCAACTTCTTTGTCAAAATCAGATGTGGTTACCTCAATTTCTTTATTTTCAAAAAATCTTTTAGCTGTTTCCTTTACAACTGCAAAAGCTTGTGGCTTTACAACTGCAAAAGCTTGTGGTAATAAGTCATTTAATATCTCCGCCTTTTTTGTAATTAGATCATTTTCAAGTATTTCAATCTCCTTAAATAGTATCTCTTTTTCACTATTTGAGGTTTCGTTTGAAATCTTTTTGTTTAAATCAATAATTGATTTATTTATATCTGAAGTTTGTTCAGATATTATTCCTTTAAATTCAATTGTTTTATTTCTTAGCTGATCATTTGAAACTGCAGATAGTTTATCAAATTCAATATTAATATCATCAACTAATGGAGTAAGTTTTTTAAGATCTTTACCAGATTTATCCCCAAGAAATACCTTCAAAAGGGAGTTAACAATGGACATATTATATTTTTTTCAAATTTATTTAAAAATTACCAATAAATATTAATCTATTATAATTAATACTCGTCCTCGTTCCAAAGGTAATCATCTTCTGTTGGGAAATCTGGCCAAATCTCTTGAATTGATTCATACACATCTCCTTCATCTTCTAAAGATTGAAGATTTTCAACAACTTCAAGAGGTGCTCCAGTTCTAATTGAGAAGTCAATTAGTTCATCTTTAGATGCTGGCCAGGGCGCATCACTTAAATAAGATGCTAGTTCTAATGTCCAATACATGAAACTTATTTTCTGCAAAAATATATTATAACTCCAAATAACCAAAGAATTTCTATTCTTTTACTTTAGAAAATGAAATTAATAGTAATAAAACAGATAATAATATGCTTATTCTAGCTATATAATCTCCATTCTTACTATAAAAGGTTCTTTTTTCAATGGTGTAAGCTGATCCACTTAAAATTCCTTTTTCATTATAAGGAAGAATATTGTCATATTCACCAAGTTCATTAATAATTGTAGAAACACCAGAATTTGCACTTCTAATAATATATCTTCTGTTCTCAATGGCTCTTAATCTTGCATAACTTAATAGATGTCTGTGACCTGGAGTATCCATCCACCAAGCATCATTTGTAATAATTGAAATAAAATTAGCTCCTAAATCAACATAATTAGCAACATATTCTCCATCAATTGTTTCATAACAAACAATAGGAATTGTTCTTAGGTCTTTTGAAGAGTGATTAAATACTTTTCTTTCAGATTCATGTTGTGTGCCCATAGAACGTATTGTCCCTCCTAGATCAATCATTACAGTCCCTATAATAGGCTCAAGAAAAGACTTAAATGGCATATATTCACTTCCTACTACTAGTTTAGACTTATGATTATACTCAAAACCTTTATTTGCAGAGAAATTTATTGACGAATTAAAATAGTCAACCCATATATTGTCTCTAACCGGATTAGCTGATTTTGTAGGTTTTTCTTTCTGATTTTGATATAATTTATAAAATTGTATTCCAGAAATTAGATTGGTGTTTTTAAATTGATCTAAATAATTATAAAGACTATCATGAAGTTTTGTATATCCGAAATAATCTACATTTTCGCCATATCCTTCTGAGAAATATGTTTCTGGAGTAAAGACAAAATCATATTCATTAGCTCTTAATTCTTCATTAGTTAATTCCTTAAAAATTTTAAAATAATCAAGATTATTTTTAGACGTCCCATATTTTGATTCCCAAGGGTCAATTTTAGGCTGAGTAATTAAAACTTTAAATTCTTCTCCTTTATTTAAATTAGGTTTAACCAAAAGTGAAATAAAAATTGGAACGCTAATAAGAAGAATCCTTGGAATAATTCTAATATAAAATCGTCTTTTATCTTTAAAACTTGAATATTTTCTTAATAAATTAAACATTAAAAAGTTTGCGCATAGTACCCAAAGACTTCCTCCAAATACTCCAGTATACTCGTACCACTGAATCCAATCAATTCTTTCTGAGAAGACATTTCCTAAGTTTAACCATGGCCAAGAAAATTCCCAGTTTAAATGAAATTTTTCAAAGGCTATCCAAAAAGTTATAAGAAAAAGAGATCCAGCTTTATAATCTACTCTTCTTTTAACTCTACTATACAGCAAAAAGATTATTGAGTAAAAAGAGGAATTTACAATGTTAGCAAAAATTGCTCCTGGAAGTGTAGTATAGACGATCCACCAAGTAGTTGATATATTCCACGTTAGAAATGCTAAATAAGAATAAAAGAATAGTCTTAGATTCTTTTTTCCATAATTATCCTTACTTATAACATCTTCTATATACAATAAAGGAATTAGACTAATAAAAATTAGAGGAGTGACTCCATTAACTGGCCATGAACTTCCTAATAAAATCCCACTAATTAAAGAATATCCAAGAAGTCTACTCACATTTAAAAGTTTAAAAGGTTTTACAATCTAATATTACAATTTTTTTATAAATTGAGAGTCATAACTATTATGATAAAAGCTTTCATACCTAATTTTCTTACTCTATTAAATTTAATTTGTGGATGCTTTTCAATTGCATTTGCTTTTCAATTCCAATTTGATGCAGTATTAATTTTGGTTTTGATGGGTGTTCTTCTTGATTTTCTTGATGGAATGGCTGCCCGATTATTAAATGCAGAATCTAATTTTGGAAAACATTTAGATTCTCTTTCAGATATAGTTACTAGTGGAGTTGTTCCAGGTATTGTAGTTTATCAATTATTTAAATTATCAGGAAATAGAGTTGTTGATTATGATTTAAACTTGTATCTAAGTCCGATATTTAACTTAGATCTTGTTTTTACTTTTTCTCCTGTTGCATTTATAGCTTTCTTAATCACTTTAGGCTCGGCTGTTAGGCTAGCTAAATTCAATACTATTGATTATACTGATGAATTTGAAGGTCTTCCTACTCCTGCTAATGCTTTATTTTTTGTTTCATTGCCTATATTGATAGACCATACATATCTAATTGAATCTAAAGAATATTTACTTAATAATTATACTCTTATAGCACTTACAATCTCTAGTGTAATTCTTATGAATGTTCCTTTTAGGCTTTTTTCATTAAGATTATCATTAAGAAAATATGATTATAACATTTTTAAGATTTTAACAATAATCTTATCAATTCCTTTAATTTTAATATTTGGACTTGGTGGATTCTCGTTAGTTATAATTTTATACTTATTTCTTAACGTAATAAGAAATTTATGGTCCTTAATCTAAGAGTTAAATATTCTTCTTTTTGAATTCAAAATTCTTTCCTAGATAAACTTTTCTAACCATTTCGTCACGCGCAAGTTCTTCTGGAATCCCTTCTTTTAAAATTTTACCTTCAAACATAAGGTATGTTCTGTCGGTAATGGCAAGTGTTTCTTGAACATTATGATCGGTAATAAGTATTCCGATATTTTTCTTTTTTAAGACAGAAATTATAGATTGAATATCTTCAACTGCTATTGGGTCTACTCCAGCAAATGGCTCATCTAATAATAAAAACTTAGGATCATTAGCTAGTGCCCTTGCTATCTCCGTTCTTCTTCTTTCACCACCAGAAAGTAAATCACCTCTATTCTTTCGGATTTTAGTAAGACCAAATTCCTCCATCAATTGTTCTGCTTTTTCTTTTTGCTGATTTTTTGTTAAAGTTGAGAATTCTAGAATACCTAAAATGTTATCTTCAACACTAAGTTTTCTAAATACAGACTCTTCTTGAGCGAGATATCCAATACCTTTTTGAGCTCTTTGATACATTGGAAAATCTGAAATGACTTCTTTGTCAAGATAAATATTTCCTTCTTCTGGTTTTATTATTCCAACTATCATATAAAAAGATGTAGTTTTACCAGCTCCATTTGGACCAAGTAATCCTACAATTTCACCTTGATTTACCTCAACAGAAATACCATTTACAACCTTTCTGCCTCGGTATGATTTTGAAATATCTTGAGCTTTTAGAATCATTTAGCAAATATTATGTATTTAATTTTTTATATCCAATTTTAGAAATTATTATACTTATCTCATAAAGAACTAAAATAGGTATACTTACAATAATTTGACTTGCAATATCTGGTGGAGTTATTATGGCTGATAGACTTAATACAATTACTAATGCAAACTTTCTATTTCTTCTAAGAAAATCAGGTGTTACAAGCCCTACCTTAGTTAAATAGTGAATTATAATTGGTAATTCAAAGATTAATCCAGAAGCTAATACTGATGCTCTTAATAAACCAATATAACTGTTTAGATCAAAATCATTGAACACTTCTGAACTAATTGTGTAGTTACCTAGAAAATTAATTGATAATGGTGTAACAATATAGTATCCAAACAATACTCCAATAAAGAATAATGTTGATGAAATAAAAATAAAGCCTCTAGCTCCATCTTTTTCTTTTTTATATAAACCAGGACTTATAAATTTCCAAAATTCATAAATCACATAAGGAAATGCCAAAATAAAACCTGCTAAAATTGATGTCCATAAATGTGCTGAAAATTGACCTGAGACAGTTCTACTTTGAACTCTAAATGGAAGTTCTTCAAAGCAAAAAGCATTACCTCCAATAGATTGTGAAATTGAACAAAATACTTGATAACTTATAAAATCTCCTTTTTTAGGGCCAAAAATAATTTGATCAAAAATTATATCTTTTGCTAAAAACGCAACTATAGCAATAAGTAAAACAGATATAGTTGATCTTATTATGTGCCATCTTAACTCTTCAAGATGATCAAGAAAAGACATGTCATTGGATCTACTCATAGCTAATACCCTGTTTGATTATATCTAAAATATGAACTATACCAACGTATTTATCATTATCATTTAAAATTAAAATCTGACTTATATTATTTTCCTTCATATGCTTTAGAGCATCTATAGCTAAAGTGTTTTGATTCATGATTTTAGGACTATGATTCATAAAGTCTTTAGCACAAATATTTTCTATGTTTTGTTTTTTTTCTATTACTCTTCTTATATCTCCATCGGTTATTATTCCAGCGATTCTATCTCCATCCAAAATTGCTGTTGCTCCATACATATTTGAGGAAATTTCATCAATTATTTTTAGGAATGAAGAGGATTTTTTAACAATGGGTTTTCTATTATCATCAATTAAGTTCATAAGTGTTAAACTTAGCTGTTTCCCTAGATTTCCTGAAGGATGGTATTTACTAAAATCATTTGGAGTAAAACCTTTTAGTTTTTGAAGTGTCATTGCTATGGCATCTCCAATGGCAAGGTGACAAGTAGAGCTAGTTGTGGGAGCAAGATTATTGTGACAAGCTTCTCTCTCAATTTTTGTATGTAGCATCTCCAATGGCAAGGTGACAAGTAGAGCTAGTTGTGGGAGCAAGATTATTGTGACAAGCTTCTCTCTCAATTTTTGTATGTATAAACATTTTTGATAAGTTGTCAAGGGAAGAATTTTTTACACAAGAGATACCAATTAATAATATTTTATTTTTATTCAGATGATTAGATAATGAAATAATTTCATCTGACTCTCCACTTTTTGAAATACAAATAACTACATCTTTATTTCCTATAACCCCCATATCTCCATGAAGTGCATCTCCAAGGTGTAAAAAAATCGATTTTGATCCAGTTGAATTTAATGTAGCAGAAATTTTCATTCCGATTATAGCACTCTTACCTATTCCTGTAAGAACAATTTTACCTTGACATTCTTTAAGTGTATCTATAATATCACAAAAATTTGAGTCTATTATCTTGGAGAGATCTAAAATAGATTTAGACTCTAGCTGAATAGTATCTAGGGCAATATTTTTTATTATCTGTTGATTAGTCAAAACGGGAATTTTATTTTAAATTGTATATACTGCAAATTTAAACAATTTGAAAAAACCATAATTTGAAAAGTTTAAAAGACAAATTAAAGGAAAACTTTGGTTTTTCTTCATTTAAAAATCTTCAAGAGCCAATAATTAAAAATCTTCTTGAGGGAAACAATTCTTTTGTTATTATGCCAACAGGTGGTGGGAAATCTCTTTGCTACCAGTTACCAGCTATAATTTTAGATGGAACAGCAATAGTAATTTCACCTTTAATTGCATTAATGAAGAATCAAGTTGATCTTATTAGGTCAAATAACACAGACCCTTCTGTTGCTCATGTTTTAAATTCTACACTTAATAAAGAGCAAATAGAAAAAGTTAAGCAAGATGTAAGCGAGGGAAAAACTAAATTATTATTTGTAGCTCCAGAAACATTGTCTAAAAATGATACTATTGAGTTTTTAAAAAAAGTTACCATATCATTTTTAGCTATAGATGAAGCTCACTGTATATCTGAATGGGGACATGATTTTAGGCCTGAATATCGAAAAATAAGAGATGTAATTGATTCTGTTGATCCTAAAATTAAAGTAATAGCTTTAACTGCCACAGCAACTCCTAAGGTTCAGGATGATATTATTAAAAATTTAAAAATAAGTGATTCAAAACTCTTTAAATCTTCTTTTAACCGTCCAAATCTATATTACGAAGTGCGTCCTAAAAATGATGAAACAGAAGTAGATTTAATCAAATTCATAAAATCTAATCAAGGAGAATCAGGTATTATTTACTGCCTATCAAGAAAAAATGTAGAAGATTTATCTCAACTACTTAATATAAATGGAGTAAAAAGCTTACCCTATCATGCAGGTTTAGAAAAAAACGTTAGAGAGGAAAATCAGGATAAATTTTTAAAAGATGATTGTGATGTTATTGTAGCAACAATTGCATTTGGAATGGGAATTGATAAACCTGATGTTAGATATGTAGTTCATCATAATGTTCCAAAAAGTATTGAGGGTTATTATCAAGAAACAGGAAGGGCTGGAAGAGATGGGGGTAAAGGACATTGCTTAATGTATTATTCTTATCAAGATGTTGAAAAACTTGAAAAGTTACTATCAAAGAAAAAATCATCTGAGAGAAATATAGGAATTATGTTATTAAAAGAAGTATCAAACTTTGCTGAATCATCAATATCTAGAAGAAAATATTTGCTTAGTTATTTTGGTGAGAAATATGATCCATTAGTTTATAATGATAATGACATGGATGATAATTCAAGATATCCAAAAGATAAGATTAATGTGAAGGATCAAATGATAATATTAATCAAAAATCATTTTTCAGATAACAAAAAAGTCTTTCTAAGAGATGTTGTGAAAAAATTGCCATTATCAATTGAAGATAGAATTGACGAAAGATTTTGGAAAACTATACTAACATACTCAATTATAGAAGGGATACTTGAAAAAGACATCAATGATTTGGGTTCAGTAAAAATTTCTAGATTAGGTAAAGAATACATTTTAAATCCTACAGATTTTTTTGTTTCAAGAGATAATGATTTTAGTAAATCCAATAAGAGAAAACAAGGACTGGCTAAAGTTTCATTAGTGGATATTGAGCTTATGAAAAAGTTAATTATACTTAGAAAGGATATTGCAAAAAAGAAATCTCTTCCACCATATGCTATACTTCAAGAGTTTTCTCTTGAAGATATGACTTATAAATATCCAACATCATTAGATGAATTTAAAAACATTAATGGAGTAGGTGAGGGTAAGGTTGTGAAATTTGGTCATCAATTCATAAAACTTATTAAAGAATATATTGAAGAAAATGATATTGTTAAATCTGATGAAGTAGTTTTAAGAACCTCAGGATCAAAGTCATCCAAAAAGTTATCACTTATTCAAAATGTAGATAAAAAAATCCCTGAATATATTGAAGAAAATGATATTGTTAAATCTGATGAATTAGTTTTAAGAACCTCAGGATCAAAGTCATCCAAAAAGTTATCACTTATTCAAAATGTAGATAAAAAAATCCCTTTAGATGAGATAAGTGAATCAAGGGGAATTGAATTTAATGTTTTGCTACTAGAACTAGAAAGCATTGTCTTTTCTGGAACAAAGTTAGATATAGATTATTATGTTGACGATATTCTGGATGAAGATCAACAAGAAGAACTTCACGAGTATTTCCTTGAAAGTGAAAGTGAGGATATATCAATTGCACTTCAAGAATTAGATGGAGAGTATGATGAGGAAGAGCTTAGAATTTACAGAATCAAATTCCTCAATGATGTCTCTAATTAACTACATTATATTCGAGTGAAATAACATATTTAAAAGAATTCTATTAGTACCAAACCAAAAGGCTCTAAAATTTGTATTATCAGTCATTAATAAAATTTTCCCTTTACCACTTCTGATAACCTTAAATGGTGATGCCTTCTTTAATAATGATAGATTTTCTTCAGAAATATATCCACTCATTAGAGGATTAGATGAATAAACTATAGGGTTGTTAAAGCTCTGCTCACTTTTAGTCATGAAGACGTTAGAGTTTCTAAATAATGGTAATGAATTAGACTCAATACCATAGTTAATAGGATGGCTTTTATCAATGATTGAATTAAAAATTGCTCCACCCGTTTGTTGAGCTCCATAGAAGCTTTGCCTTTCTGAAAAAGTGACATCATCGGCAGTTATTTCATTTGTGTGAAAGTCTATTTCAGATAAATTTGATGAAACCCACTTAACAGAGTTTCTGTAAGCGATTAAATTACCTCCATCCTTTATATAATCATTAATTTGATTTTTATTAATATTCCCACCAGTTGATTGATATTGATAACCTTCACTGTAATCTGGAAGGATTATATGAGTATATCTACTTAAATCAATGAAGCCAAGATCACTAACATCTAATTTAGTGATAGGAATATTAAACCTGGTATCAAGAAGATGCCATATCTCACCAGCATCATAACTTCTAACACCTTCACCTACAATAAGACCAATCTTAGGCTCTTTGACAATTTCAAAGTTATTAGACCCTAAATCAATCCCTTCAGTTATACCGGTAGATTGAGATTTAACATTTATACCGGTTTTTGATGAAACCTCAACTAACAGATTGTATATTTCATCAGAATTAAGAGATTGATTTTGAACAGAAACCATATAAGTACCATAGTCAAAATTTTCTCCATTTATCGAAAATGTTCTAGTTGCTGTTTTAACTCTTAATCCTTTTTTTATTAATTCATAAACTGCTGCTTGAGCATAATAATCATGTGGTTCGAATATGTATGCATAATCTGATTTATCATCAACGCTTCCAGTTATTTTTTCTAAATTTTCTACTTCTTTAGATTTTATTCCTAATCTACCTGGCCTATTTAATCTGTCTGTATTATCATAGTTTACATTAAAAGCTAATGGAAAAGTCCATGCTGAAACATCATAAAATAAACTGTCTTTAAAGGTTGTTTGAGTGTCAAACATAGCTTTTATCAAGGTCATAGCTTTTATCAAGGTTCTTTTTGGTTGATTAAGAGGAACTATATAACTATTGTCTTTTGAGTATTTCGTTCCGTTTATCTCAACATCTTGAGATAGCGTATTAAATTTAATTTTGTGACTATTTAAAACCTCAGCAAGGTGATGAACAGTAGATTTATCTTTCTGCTTGCCAAAAATAATACTTTCATACTTTTTAGCAGGATCTATCTGGTTATCATGAAAGTCCTTCATATAATTAAGTAGTTTGACTCTCATATTTTGTGCAGCCTTTAGAGTTGAAAAAGCTGTAGTTAACTGATTTCTGATTGTGAAAGGGAAAGTTAGTATCCCATTGACACTTTCCTGTATATGTCCTCTAGAACTTCCTTGTTCAAACAATATTCCAATACTTCCATTAGCATCTGGGTATGTTGAAGCTTTCCCAAAGAAAAAATCATCATAACTTTCTTCAGAATAATAAAGAGATCCAATTTTATTTAAAGCATCCTCATGGTAAGTTCCAATCTCTTTTGTAAGAGCTTGATTTATATCTGAGATCAAAGGATTCTTTCTTTCTGGAACACCAGGTTGAAAAAAGAATGATGAATTTGTTCCCATCTCATGATGATCAGTAAGTATGTTAGGCATCCATTTTGTAAATGTTTCTATTTTCGCATTAGTTTCTGGTAATTGATTTGGAAGCATGTCTCTATTTAAGTCAAACCAATAATGATTTGTTCTCCCTCTTGGCCAGTATTGATTATATTCTCTATCACTAGGATCAGGATTTAAGCTTTGATTTTTATTCATATTAGCCCATTGTGAAAATCTTTGAAGACCATCTGGGTTGAAACTTGGGTCTAATAAAATTATAGTATTATCAAGAACTTCTTTTGTTTCTTTTGTCTCATCAGAATCACTGGCAAGAAGATGATACATCAATAATAAGCTAGCATTTGACCCACTTGGTTCATCTCCATGAACAGAAAACCCTTGATAAACTACAATTGGCATATTAGAAGTATCAATATCAATATTTTTAGAATCTGATAATCTAAGATGTTGTTGTCTAATTTCTTCAAGATTAGAGAGGTTAGATTCACTCGTTATAATCATTAACCATGATGTTCTATTTTCATATGTCTTACCCCTTTTAATTAATTTAACTCTATTAGAAGATTTAGAAAGCTCTTGAACGTAATGACTAAGTTTGTCATGACTTACATGAAATTCTCCTACTTGATGACCAATCACACTTTCAGGTGTCGGAATTGAAGAATTGTATTGACTCATGTCATTTAGATAGTAGTCCATTTGTACTTGAGCATTCAAACAGAATATTGGGGCTAGAATAAAAAATAGTTTTTTCATAGTATGGAATTAATTTAATATTTATTGATCATCATCTTCAAAGTCAACGTCTGCAAAGTCTTTTTCTTCTTCAACATTTTCTTCTTCAACATTTTCTTCTTGTTGATTTTGATCTTCAGAATTTTCTTTCTTTACTTTCTTTGATTCAAAATCTTTATCGTGTTTTTCGCTGATTACTTCAGTTCCTTTGTTTTCAATAATATAGTCACAAGTTTCTTTTAATGAAGAATTAAATTCTGCAAAGTCTTCTTTGTATAGGTATATTTTATGCTTTTTGTAGTAAAAAGTCCCATCTTCATTAGTAAATTTTTTGCTTTCAGTTATTGTTAGGTAATAATCTCCAGCTTTTGTTTCTCTTACATCAAAAAAATAAGTTCTTCTTCCAGCTCTTAATGCTTTAGAAAATATTTCTTCAGCATTGTAATCATTTTGATTTTAAATCTACTTATTAACCTCGCTGTTTTGTTTTGTGTTGAGCTCTTTATAAAAACCTTTTTTAGAAATTAATTCATTATGAGTTCCGTTCTGAACTATCTTACCATTTTCTAAAACAATTATCTTATCTGCATGTCTAACACAAGAAACTCTATGACTCACAATTAATAATGTTTTATTATTAAAATTATTCTTCAAATTACTAATGATCCTATCTTCTGTATCAGAATCTAAAGAAGAAAAACAGTCATCAAATAAATATATCTCAGAATCTTTTATAAAAGATCTTGCTATTGAAAGTCTTTGAACTTGACCTCCGGATAAAGTGACTCCTCTTTCCCCTAGAATTGTATCATATCCTTTGTCAAATTTTAATATTTCAGAATCTATTTCAGATAAAACTGCAGCTTTTTGAACTTGATCTTTAGTAGCTTTTGGGTTTCCAAACTGGATATTTTTTTGAATACTTTCTGAAAACAAAAAGTTGTTTTGAGGAACATAACTTATAATTTTTCTTAACTCACTCAATTTTAAAGATTTTAAGTTTTTATCTCCAATAAAAATATCTCCACCAGATGGATCGTAAATTCTGCAAATTAAATCTAAAATTGAAGTTTTCCCTGAACCTACTTTTCCAACAATTCCAATGGTTTTACCTTCTTCAATTTTCAAATCAAAAGAATTAAAAATTTCAATTCCAGTTTGATCATATTTAAATGATACGTTCTTAAAAACAATACTTTTAGAATCTTTTTTAGAAATAGTTAAATCTCCATTTTTTAATTTTGTTTTTGAATCAAGGAATTCATTTATCCTTTTTTGAGATGCTTCTGCTTGTTTTACTATTGAAGTTACCCAGCCTACAAGAGTTACCGGCCATGTTAACATATTAACATATATTATAAATTCAGCGATTACCCCAATTTCAATATTACCGTCAATAAATTCTTTACCGCCAATATATATAACGAT
>Ga0206683_10001925_pt1 | contig 14114 bp, 15 predicted proteins | sample M280m12015metaG_FD_155483 | JGI IMG/M metagenome (GOLD analysis project Ga0206683, IMG submission 155483) | Ammonia-oxidizing marine archaeal communities from Monterey Bay, California, United States - M2 80m 12015 | ecosystem: Environmental > Aquatic > Marine > Intertidal zone | place: USA...
GAATCCTTACCTTCAGGATCTCCTACATGTCGGCCGCGGCGGATACTGACGGTTCTGGGTTCAAGTCCCAGGGGGCGTACAACATTGTGCAAAACCGCTCTGATGGGCGGTGGCTCGGTTGTCCCCACCAATCTGGCATGGAAAAGAGCCTCTGACCAGGCACATTGCCTCAGAGGCGTGCGTTGATGGCCTCGACCTCTGTTCTAGGGGACGCGCCCATAAAGCTAAGAACCGCAAAATCCTTCCGTCGTGCAACAAACCATGGCAAATGTGCAATCAGCGGGTGACGCCGATCAGGGTGCCTCCAGCCAGGGTCAGGCTGACAGCGAGGGCCACTCTCCTATTTATTTCAGTACCTCCAATCAAGAGTCCGGAAAGTAGGACCGCTCCGACCGTTTCTGTGGCCCCCAGAACTGGGGACACGATCCCAACGCGACTCCGCTCAAAGGCAGCCAATAGGGCGGGCATGGCGAAACCGATAGCAATACCCGGAATGAGCATCGCCGGCATGCTGCGGCGCAGATTCTCGGAGAACTCTCGTGGCCCAGCAGTCCCCACTGTTATCCCGATCAAAACTACAGCCCCGACCCCAAGAGTTAGAGCTGCCGCTGCGGAACTATCCAGATTGCTTTCTTGGGTAACTGATCGAGCCAAGACATCCCGTACGGCGAACTGGAGGGCTGTTAGAGCGGCAAGGGCCAATCCCAACCGCGACACACTTGCTTTCGTGATCCCTTCCGTTGCCAAAATGACGCTCCCCACAACAGCGAGAAGAGTGCCGGCTACTACTGAGGCCGACCAGTGTTCGTCAAGAAAGATGGCGGCTAAAACAACCGACCACACCGGCACTGTGCCTAGCATGATTGCGGTACGAGACGGTCCAGCCATGCGAATCGCGGCACAAAAGGTCAACTGCGCGACACCGGGAACAATCGCCCCAATAACGAAAAACCCCTGAGAATCCGCCCAACTCAAATCAATAGGTCGGACGCCGGCGATGATGGCAATAACTGAGGCCACAGTCGCCGCTGTCATGACTGTGGCCGCTGCCGCCACATCGGTTCGGACTCTTGTGCGATCAAGAGCTAACCGTGTGGATGTGGCGTTAACCGCGAAGAGCATCCCGGCAAGGCAGGTAAGGGCAATGCTCATCGAGTTCCTGTCGGTGATCCGGTCATCGACCAGTGCATTATGAAATGGCCAGTTGCTTTAAGTGCAAAACCAACGGCCACGATCTAGTTGAATCCACAGCCTTCACGCTAGGGGCGCCCAGAATCACTGCCGATGGGCCAAGGCCCAATAACTAGAATTCGGAGTGCCGGGGCGATGAGTCCACAGACCGAACCTTCTGATCTTGTAGACGAGTCCCAGTCCGCAGACATCCCTCCTCCTGAGGTTGCGTTTTGCACAATGTGACCTGCCCTAGGGGGCGCACCACCAAACATCGCTCTTCTCGCTCACTCCGAGCGGTCAGGCCAACTGGGATAGAAACAGCATCTTGCTGGGATAAACACCGGCCCCGCGGCCCAGAAACCCTTCACATACTGGGCAAACACAAACCTGCCGAGACCCCACCAGGGGGTCTCGGCAGGTTTCGACCACGAAAAGTGACCGACCCTGAACCGACGAAGATGTCGTCGATGTCCTTTTACGACGATTCAGGTCGAAGATGAACCCAGCGAAAGGTTCCCAGGAGGCTCCGGACGCGTCCGGAGGCCATTCAAGAGGGTGCCAACTGGCGTGTAGCGCACGAGATAGTGATAGGTCAACAGAAGCAGACCGCTCACGGCCCAGCAGATCGCTAAGAACTTCGGAATCCGGGGGATGTCCCAGTCGCGCATCCAGTCCTGGGCGAGGATCACAAGTGGCAGGTGGACGAGATACATCCAGTAGGAAGCGTCCGACAAGTAGCGCACCCAGTAGCGCTCACCGGAGAGAAGTCGGCGGAACAGCCCCATCAGACCGAATGTCATGCCCCACGTGTAGAGCACCTGCAGGGACGCCGCCACCGCCCACTCGCCGCCTTCGAAGGTAACTCCCGCAGCGAGCGGGAATACCAGCACCACGGAAACGGGGAGAACGATCTTCCAGTGTTGTCCTAGCCGGTCGATCAACGGTTCGCCGTCGTCGGTTCGGGCGTCGAAAGCCGCGGCGCCATATCCGAAAAACACGGCATAGTAGAGGAGAACGTGTGCGGCGGGGACCAAGCCGGTCGAGGTGTCCGGCCCGAAAGCCCGGGAGTTGCCACCGTTGCCCATCTGGAACTGGAAGAAGAGCGTCAACGGGAAGGCGGCCCAGAGCAGGCGTCGACGTACAGCAACCGAGGTGATCCCGTGTCCCAGTCGGACACCGAGGGGTGCCGCTAGGGCGAACCCTGTGACTAGCCAGCACAGAAACCACAGGAACCACAGGTGGTGGAACTGGTTGATCCATGGGTCGAGGCCGATCTCGTTCACCCACACTGCCTCTGGCTCAAGCACAGCTGCGGCGAACTCGGCACCGTCGCCGAACCAGTCGATGTCCTGCCACTGGTGGCTGTCGACCCGGATGTCGGCAGCACCGCCCGCCACAAGCACGTCGGCAACGGCCGGGCTGCCCACCCAGACGGCGACTTCAAGAGCGGTGAACCCATTGATGTTCTTCAGGCGGCCGTTGGCCCCGGCGTCCACCAGAACTTGTGCCACGTCGGGTAGGTCCATGAAAGCTGCTAGGTGCAGCGGCGTGCCTTGGTCGTCGCCACGAACGTCCACGTCGGCGCCGTTGGCGATCGCCACCGGAACTGCGTCAGCTTGGCCAAAAAGGATCGGCCACCAGATGTCACCCTCCTCGGCTAGGTCCATTGCCCAGTTCTCGCTGCCCGCCTCAGTACCTCGTTCAGATACCCAATCCACAGCCGGAAGGATCGTGAAGAGGCCGAGGGTAAGCGGCAGGAAGATCCTGCGCCATCGATGGAAGACGAGCGCCACCGTTCCGCGCCGCCGCCAGAGCATCGCTGTAAAGAATCCGCTAAGCAGGAAGAACAGCGGCATCCGGAAGCCGTGGACGGCGATCAGGAACTCGTCGAACGGGCCCCCGGCACTGGCGTTCTTGTCCTGTACGGGCCAGAACGAAGGGAAAAAGGCCAGTGAAGAGTGCAGGCCGATGCCGAGCAGCATGGCGAAGCCTCGGAGGGCGTCGAGGTGGTGCCACCGGCGCGTCGGCGAGACGTCGGACGGGGTTACCGCTTGATCGAACATGGGGAGTCGTCTACGAGGCCTGTCGGGCGGCTTTCACGAAGTTGCCGTAGAGGTGCTCGGCATTTGTCACAAAATCGTTCATGTGTTGGTCGGCAGCCGCTATTAAGCCGACCAACGCCGTTGGACCAAGCGTCGATTCCAACGCTGTCCGATATGCGGGCACATCTCCCCAGTTGGACACCGTGTCCGGTTCGACCTCAACGTGGTACTGCATCGACCAGGCATGACGTCCGACCCGCATCGCCTGGATCGGGCATACGTCGGAGGCTGCCAACACCACAGCCCCATCAGGAGGCTCTAGGACCTGCACCGAGTGCCACTGGAGAGCCCGTTGGACCGTTGGCATATCGCTGAAGATCGGGTCTTTAAGCCCGTCCGGAGTTAGGGCCACCTCTAGGACCCCGATCTCTGGGGGCTGCTGGTGGCCACACCTGCCGCCGAGCGCGTCGGCGAGCAACTGGTGGCCGAGACAAAGCCCGAGGAAAGGGCGACCTAGGTCGACTACCCAGCTTCGGATCGCCTCCTTCTCCTCAAGCAACCACGGGTGCTCTTCGACGTCCCACACGTCCATAGGCCCGCCCATTACCCACATGGCGTCGAACCCTTCGAGAGATGGGATTGGCTCGCCTTCATCAAGTTCTACGGCAGTCCAGTCGATGCCGTCACGCGCGAGGAAGTGCCTGAGTTGTGCCGGATGTTCGCATTCGATGTGTTGCAGAACGAGTAATCGCAAGTCAACCCTCTCTCGCCGACAGTTGCCTATTTGCTTGCTCACCCCGACCGGTCAAACCAAATGGGATAGGGCCAACTGCCTGCCTCCAGGCTCCCATTCTTGTTAGTACCTGAAGGCGGAGATCCTGTCGATCATGTCTCCGAAGACGCTATTGGACTGGATGGAGACGATTTCGGTCATCCTGGAAGCACGGGTCAGTCGTTGGTGTTCACGGCCGCATGTAGTCGGGGAAGAAAGCCAGCGAGGTGTGTCATCTCGGTGTAGCAGTGGTCGATCAGAGGTGGGCCGAGGAGATCGGGTGTGCCTGCCGGGAGGATGAACCGACTGCGCATCTCGCACCCGTTTTCGGTGCGACGGACCGCGTGGACGAGTCTGCCCGTCTGGGCGCCGGTCTCGTGATCACTACTGCCGGTGGTCGCACAAACCACGGTTCCGTAGTTGGCGTCGTCGAGCACGCCGGCGTCTAGGCCGATCTCACTAGGGTCGTGGAACGTTATGGCGAGCCGGGTTGACAGCGGGCCGATGTACTCATCGACCCATGAGGTGTTGCCGATATAGCGCTCCCGGTCACTCATTTCCAGCACGTTGCTGAAGTCGTACCGAGGCTGAGCGAATAGGTGGGCCTGAGGGTGCCATAGCTTGTACCGCTCCGTGCGGACCAGATGCCAGCCGAACCACCAGTCGATCATCTCGGGCGTTGTGCCAGGCCATGAAGTCCAGATGGCAATGCTGAGTTCGCCATTCGGACAGATCGCGAAGCCGGTCTCGAGGGGGAGGTAGCCCGGTCGGAGGAGGTCTGCGAGATTCTCCAGGTTCATCCCCTCGACGTCATCTCGCGGTCCGGCACCAATCGCATCTCGAACCAGTTGGGTCAGGCCAGGCACATCCCAGTCAAAGAATGCCCGGGAGATTTCGTCATGCTCATCCCGCCAGATGCCCAAATGGGTACTTCGCTGCGGATCCAGGCTGGTCTCATAGGGGACGCGGTGATCGGCCTCACTCCTGTTCTCGTCGCTCACAACCCCAGTCTTACCCGGTAGGCCAGACCCGATGTGGCTGCACCGCTTCCAGTCCGGACAGTGGAGTTGCTCTAGGGGCACATCACTAAACGCCGGTCGACCTACCTACTCTGGACGTTCGCGTCAACCAGAACGAGCCAGCGACTGGTTAGGGTAGACGCCGGTCCCAAAGGTCAGAAACCTTTCCTGCGCTGGGCAAACGCAAACCTACCGAGACATCATTATTTCTTTCGACAACGTCAATCCTGCTGGAGGAATCCCATGGCCACATATACCTGCGCTTCGTGCGGCATGTCCGTCAACGCCACCTGTGGCACCTGTGACGCCCCCCTGGTGGACGCCAGCCTGACCAAGGACGACGGGTCGACCGTGCAGGTCTCGAAGTGCCCGAACGACCACGGGAAAATCAAGTCCCCGATGTGTTGCGGTGCCGACATGGCGTGCGCCCTCTGAACTAACTCCGAGCCGGGCTGCCGGCCCAACCACACCTGCTGATCAGCGTCGGCGAAACACGACCACCGGTGACATCTGGTTGATGTGCGGTCCGACCCCGTAGGTCGGGACCCGATGGACGATCGGTTCAGTGATGACATCGGCGATCACGTCAGACGCGAACCGGGCTTCGAACCCGTGGGCCACGAAGTGGTCCGGGTTGATCCCGATGGCGAACAGCGCCCCTGGCCGGACGATGCGATACAGCTCGTCAAGCGCCGCCGGCCCCACGTGGCCATGGGTGAAGGTGCCACAGCTGGTCACCCCACCGTAAGAGCCGTCGTCGACGGGGAGCACGGCCGTCAGGTCGCCCTCCAACAGCTTGTCGTACACCGGAGTGTCATCGACGGTCCGCTTGGTACTGGCCCGGTCCAGCATCTCGGGGGACAGGTCGAGACCATGAACCGTCACCGGACACCGATGATCGCTCCGGAGGGCCTCACCAACCAGCCCAGTGCCACAGCCCACGTCCATTATGGGCCCGTCGTCAGCACCCACTGCATCGAGAAAAGCTCCAGCAACCCCTAGGTGGTAGCGGTAGGCGTTGTCTGTGATGAATCCCGACTCATAGGTGCCAGCCCATCGGGCGTACAGGTCGCGGTTGTCCTCCGGCGTCTCCACTGCGTAGGCGTCGTCCAGGTCGAAGTCTCCGCTACCCATCGATCCCCCTACGATCGCCCCAAACACCCGATTCCCACGAGTCTGAGCGCGCATGGTCTACCCGAGGACTCCTCACGACACAAGAGCGGGGTCCGGCTCCAGATCTGACGGATACGAGTCCACGGTCCTGTCTCTGATCCGTATGCGAATGCGCCCCGAGGGGCTGCAAGTCAAGCAGTCAGGTCGAGGTTGACGGTCTCCCGGCCGTGCTTAGTGTCGGGCGCCCGGTGGACCGGCGGGACCGGACGTTGGCGGTCGGCCACCATCTGCTGACCCAGGGCCATCACCGCACGGGCGGCCCGGTCGCTGGTCCCAGCGCGATAGCCGTAGCCGGACGCCTCGTTCAGGGCCAGGAAGATGTCCTGCTGGGGGTGGCGGAGGTTGTGGAAGGAACGATTGCTGAATGCCATGTGCTTGCTCAATCTCGGAGAGGTCCGACGACTGTCGTCCGGGGACTCCAGGGACTTGTCGGACCTGTAGTTGTTGTGCCTGACCTGTACCGATGACACCTCCTCGTGGAAGTTGCCGATCGTCAGATCTGTGCTCGGAGTCTGCGGTGGGTAGCACGAAAATCCACAGCGACTCCGGTCACAGGTGGCGCCGGTCACACTCTCCCAGGGGTGGTCAGTTGCCGAGCACAACCATCCCGCCAGGTAGGGCCAGGTGATCCGAGAGTTCCTGTTCGTCAGTGGCCATACGCCAGTCCAGGAGAGCCGCTGCATACCTACCCATCGCCGGATGATCAGCCAATGGTTGACGCTCATCGGGGTCCACCTCGAGGTCAAAGAACATCGCCGGCCAGCCCGCGAAGTGCACGTACTTGCCCCGATGGTCACGATGCACGGCCAGGTTGCACCGATGACCCGGGAGGTCGACCTGACCACCCAACCCCGCCCACGCCCGGAAGTCGAACTCCCAGTGGGTGGCTGTCCGCCAGCCGTCGGGAAGCGTCCCGGCCGGCACCGAGCCGTCCAGGAAGGGGCGAAGCGACCGTCCCTGGCACTGCCGTGGCACCTCCACCCCAACCAGGTCCAGCACCGTGGGCATGACGTCGACGTTCTCGGTGAACCCCTCCACTAGCCGGTTCATGACACCTGAATCTCCGAGCATCGGCGCCCGGACGACCATCGGGATATGGAAGGACTGGTCGTGGAAGCCCAGCTTGGACATCAGGTCGTGGTCGCCCAACATCTCGCCGTGGTCGGAGGTAACGACTACCACCGTTTCGTCGACCGCCCCCAGGTCGTCCAGCGCTCCAAGTAGTCGACCCACCTGAGCGTCTACCTCAGCCATCATCCCGTAGTAGGTGGCCCGAACCTGCCTCAGGTCCAAGTCGTCGGCCGGCGGGCGGTAAACCCCGAACGACCGGGCGGCTGTCACGAACGGATGAGCGTCTGCTGCCGACCCATGGTCCACGATCGCTGCGGGCACCGTCGCCGGGTCTACGAGGTCGTGATACGGCACCGGAACCGTAAACGGCGGATGGGGCCGGTAGATCGAGGCGTGGACGAACCAGGGATCGCCGATGGTCTCCAACCGGTGCAACTCGTCGACCACCTCCCCGACCAGGAAGGCCGTCTCGGTCTCGTCGGCAGAGAACGGGGGCGGCGGCCAGGACGCCCCCCGACCGTCGGGCACCTCCAGGTCGTCACGGGGACGCAGAAACCGCTTCCGGTCCGACACGTCGTGCCCCCGGGCCTCCAACCACCGATACCAGGCATCCCGATGTTCTGGGAGCTCGAGGCCCAACCGGAAGCCGGGCAGCATCCCTTCGTAGTCCTGTAGGCGGAAATCATCGGGATCCACCGTCCGCGGGTCCACGGTGGTGTCGGTGTGGCCAAACAGCACCGGGTCATAGCCGGCTGCCCGCATGGCCAACGCCACGTTGGTGAACCTGGCGTCCAAAGGGGTGCCGTTATGGACGGACCGGTGCACATGTTGGTAGGTCCCGGTCAAGAGGCTGGCCCGGCTGGGCCCGCAGGGCGCAGCTTGGGCGTGGTGGGCGGCGAACCGCACCCCATCAGCGGCCAGGGCATCCAGATGGGGGGTGGACACCGATTGGTGGCCGGCTGCCCCCAGACAGTCACCACGCCACTGGTCCAAGGTCACCAATAGGACATTGGGTCGTCGCATCGGCCTCGATCCTGCCAGCCCGACCGACCACAGGGCGACCACCGCCGGGCGGTGCACCACTAACGTCCGACGATGGCCTGGTCACCAACCACGTATTTCCCTTTCGCGCGGATCCCCCGCTCCGGACGGTCACTCGGCCTCCTCCTGGCCTTCAGCGGAATGTTTCTGGTCTCCTCCGATGCCCTTCTGGTGCGGGTCGCCGAACAAGACTCCGAGGTCGACGGTTGGACCATCGCCTGCATGGTCGGCCTGTTTTCCTCTCCAGTGGCCTGGGGGCTGACCATCCACAACCTCGGCCGGAACTTGGGTCGCGAGATGGTCCGATGGCGCCTGCCGCTGCTATCCACCGGGCTGCTCGGCGGTATCGGCACTACGTCATTCCTGACCGCGGTAACCCTCACCGCGACCTCGAACGTCGTAGCCATCATTGCCTCGGGCCCCATTTTCGCTGCCGTCCTATCCCGCATCGCGCTCAACGAGCGCACTTCGGCTCGAACCTGGCGGGCCATCGTCCTAACCATGACTGGAATCGTGGTGATCGTCGGCGGATCAATGGCTGGTGATGGCATCGCTGGTGACTTGGTGGCTCTTCAGGCCATCATGATCTTCGCCGTGAACCTGGTGATCTGGCGCCGGTATCCCGACCTGCCCCGCACCCTGGTGGTGGCCGTCACCGCCACATTCACCTTCCTGATCACCGTCGGACCCGCCGATCCATCTCTGCTGGATCAGAAGGCGCTGCTGGCCACCCTGGCCATGGGCGGGTTCTTCGGCCCCATCGCCCGACTCTGCATGTCGACGGCCACTCGCCACGCCCCTCCCGCCGAAGTAAGCCTGTTCACCCCGGTCGAGACCATCGCCGCCTCACTGTGGGTGTGGCTGTGGTTCGACGAGGTCCCAGCCACCGCGCCCTTCATCGGTGGCGCCATAGTGGTGGCCTCTGTGTTCTACGGCCTGACCGGCCCGGCCCGTGAAGTCGACCCCGAACCCCCGAGGCAAGCATGACCCCGCCCCCCACCGACGCCGATCCTGTCCTCGACCAACTAGCCACCCTCAACATCGACCATGAGGTAACGGCCTGCGACCCTGCGCTGGCCGACACGGTCGACTTCTGCGCCGCTTACGGCATCAATCCCGCCGATTCGGCAAACGCCATCCTGGTAGCCGGCAAGGCCCGCGAAGGCGAAGAGCGACCATTCGCCCTATGCCTGGTACTGGCCACCCACCGTCTGGACGTCAACGGGACGGTCCGTAAGCGACTCGGTTCTCGAAAGGCCTCGTTCGCTAGTCCCGACGAGACGGCGACGATTACCGGCATGCAGATCGGTGGAGTCACCCCGTTCGGCCTGCCGTCGGGCTGTCCGGTACCTATCTGGATCGACGCCGCCGTGATGGACCGGGAACGGGTGGTGGTCGGTGGTGGATCCCGCGACCGCAAGATTCTGTTGCCCCCGACCGGCTTGCTGGCCCTTCCGGGTGCCGAGGCGGTCGAAGACCTGGCCCGACCCATCCCCGCTGCCGACGGCTGACCCCGACGCAGGAAACCGCAGCCCAGAAGCGGGTCAGGAATGGGTCAGGTGCTCGGCCAGCGCATCACGGGCACCGCCCGGGGGAGCTTCCGCAACCAGACGGCGCACCATGTCCTCCCGGCCGAGGACAGTCAGCAGATCAGCAGCCATCGTGTCTACGAGGCACAGGAGGTCCAGTCGGGTCCCCTCGGTCAGCGGGTCAGCGATCAGGCCGTCCACCACCGGTCCGGCAGCCAGTTCGGCCCGTACCAGCTTGACGGCCGCGGCTTCCAGCTCGTCGAGGGCGTCTAACGCCCGCATCACCTGAGTGGCCTGCTCCCTGGCAAGCAGGCCCTCGCCAGACAGTTCGCCGTGGCTGGGATCACCCGCGCTCGAGTCATTGGTGGGCACGTGGTGAGTGTGGATCGAACACACGCGCGATCGGTGGATACCCACTGGCCTGTACGTCGACCAGTACCGTCCGCCACGTGGAATTGGCTGAGGTGCAGTCCTTGATGGAGAACCTTTACGGCGACGCCGATCGGGGGCGTGGTATCCCAGCCACCGTGGCCTGGCTTTGTGAGGAACTTGGCGAACTCGCCCAGGCCACCCGGAAGGGAACGCCAGACCAGCAGCTCCACGAACTAGGTGACGTGCTGGCGTGGCTGGCCAGCTTGGCCAACCAATTGGGCCTATCACTGGACGAGGCGATGGCCCGCTACGTCACGGACCCACCGTGACCGGAACGACCTGACGGACTCGTCCCGGAACGGTGGAGACCGGTCACCCCCGCTTCAGGAGTTCTTCAGCGATCTGGATCGCGTTCAGCGCCGCGCCCTTGCGCAGGTTGTCGCCCGCAAGGAACAACGCCAGACCGTTGGTCCGGGTCTCGTCAACCCGAATGCGACCCACGATGGTCGGATCCACGCCGGCGGCGTCCAGCGGAGTCGGCACGTCGGCCAACACCACGCCGGGCGCGTCAGCCAGCAACTCGGTAGCCCGTTCTGGCGAGATGGGGCGGTCGAACTCGGCGTGAACGGACATCGAGTGCCCGGTGAATACCGGCACCCTCACGCACGTCCCGGACACCATGAGGTCGGGAATACCCAGGATCTTGCGACTCTCGTTGCGGAGCTTCTGCTCCTCGTCGGTTTCACCTCGCCCGTCGCCTACGAACGACCCGGCGTGAGCCAGCACGTTAAAGGCGATGGTCCGAGCGAACGAAGACGGCTCAGGGAACTCGACAGCCCGCCCATCATGGGCCAGGCCCGGTGCTCCGTCGACCACCGCTACGACCTGGGAAGCCAACTCGTCGACACCAGCCAGACCGGCCCCGGAGACCGCCTGGTAGGTAGCAACGGTCAGCGACCGTAGGCCGGCCTCGGCGTGCAACGGGGCCAGGACCGGCATGGCCGCCATAGTCGTGCAGTTTGGATTGGCAACAATCCCTTTGGGGATGTCGTTCAAGGCGTGGGCGTTGACCTCGGGAACCACGAGCGGCACCTCGGGGTCCATCCGCCAGCCCGACGAGTTGTCGATCACGGTGGCACCAGCGGCGGCCATACGCGGCGAGTGCTCCAACGAAGCGGTCTTTCCCGCACTCACTAGGGCCACGTCGATACCCGACCAGTCGGCATTCTCCGTGTCCTCGACGACAACCTCACGGTCGCCCCAGGCGATGATGGAGCCCGCCGAGCGGGCAGAGGCTAGGAACCGGAGGTCTCCAACGGGGAAGGCACGTTCGGCGAGCAGGGTGCGCATGACCCCGCCGACCTGGCCGGTGGCTCCGACGATTGCGATGTCCATACCGTCAGGTTACCGACGGGCCGTCAAGGGCCTGTCGAGGATTCCCTAGGAAGCCATCAGGCCGCCTGAGTCACCGTTCGCCGGGGCTAGTACCTCGTCGATGGTTCGCTAGTCCAGAGAGAAAAGGTCGGCCATCGAATCCATGATCGGAAAGCCGCGGCCGCACGACCGGTCCACGAATGCCGCCAACCGTCGAGCAGAGAGATCCAGCTCGACGGCATCCACCACTGGTGAGTCAAGGACGTAGGTGAAGACGAGGGCCTGGAGGCGCGGCATGGTCACCATCTCGGCATCCAGACCATCCAACTCGATCCCTAGGTCGGCATAGACCCGGTTCAGCAACCCGACGTCGGCCCGGAGCCCGGGCGGCACCCTGTTGTTGGTCCAGGCCAGGAGGTTCCGCGTGGCCAAGAGAAGCGCTCGCTGGCTCGACGGGTCCAACTGGCCGTCGGCGGGCAGGGCCCGTTCCACCTGGAGGATCAACTCGCCCGACTCGACGGCCAGCTCGGCACAAAAGCCCGGTGTGGCGTCGGGAATGGGCCCACCGGCCAGGGTAGTGGTCGGGGCAACACTGGTCGGGGCCGGTTCGGTAGTGGTCGGAACAGGCGCCACGGTGATCGTGGGGGATGGAGCAACGGTGGTGGTCGATACCAATGAGTTTGGAGTAGGCACCGGAGCTTCCATCTGGTCGGTGGGTGTCAAAACGGTAGGCACCGGTGCGACCACCATCGAAGCTTCGCCGCAACCCGTGGCGAGAACCAAGATCCCGACCAGAACGGTAGTCAGGACTGCGACCCCGACGGAACTGCCCCTCGACATCAGATACCCATACCCGTCAACAACTCGAACAACATGGCCGACGAGTCACCACAGGTGGCGATGGTCCAGTCGCGCAGGCGGGCGGACGCGGCCTCGACCTCGTCCATGTCAGCCTCCAGGTCTGCCGCGATGCGTGCCATGACCCCGAGGAAGGCCACCATCCGCTCCTCAGCCACCTCCGGATCGTCCGCCACGGGTTCGGCCAGGTCGGCGAGTGTCTCAGCCAACAGGATGCCAATACGGCTGGTGGTGTCCCGCACCAGCTCGGTGTCTCCCCGCAACTCGGCCGGAACCTCGTCAACCAGCCAGGTGAATACCTCGTCGGTCAGGCGGAAAACTTCGACTAGGGCGAACGGATCTGGTTCACCGCCCATATCGACCTCGATCTCTATGAGCGATGCCAGCATCTGGCCCAGACGGTCGGCCAGGCCCTTACACACCGCGGGAGCGTCAGCCGACACCCCCAACATGGCCTCGGTCGAACAGCGAATCATGTTGGCCATCACCGGGGTGTTCCCCAACAGGTCAATGGCCTCATCGTCGTCTAGGTCCACGACACCCGTCTCGAATTTGGCTTCCAGGAAAGGCATCAGATCGTCGGCCGTGACTCCAGCGAGTAGGCACTCGGGCTCGAGCGGTAGCGCGCCCGGGTCGACGGCCAGCGACTGGCCGATGCCCAGTCCCACCACGTGGAGCACCAGGTCGCAGTCCCTCAGGGCAGCCACGGCCAGACCCGCCTGGTCGGGACGAGGCCCGTTCCTGGTAAGGGTCACCACTTCGGTGGGTTCCAGTTCAACCAACAGTCGGTCGGCAACACACCCCAGATCGTCCTCGGACAGGCCCCCGAGAATGGGGGTCGCAGCTGCCACATCGGACACAAAACCACTCCGGGCCACGTTCGACGAGACCGTCGTGGTCGATACCTCCAACAGCAAGGTCGTCGGCATCGTGGTCACCGGCTCCGAACTGTCAGCATCGGCTCCCGGAGAGCCGCAGGCGGACAACGTCAGCACCGTGCCGAGGAAGAGACCGGCGAGCGCCGATCGCGTGTTGGTAATCATCAAAGGCATCTTCTGGTTCGTGGCTGCTCTGTCGAAGGCCACCGCCGCCGAGCGACCGGCGGGTCTGGTGGATCAGGCTTCAGCTAGGCCAAAGACGTCATGCAAGGTTCGCACTGCATCCTCTACCTGAGCGCCGTCAACCACGCAGCTCACCCGGATGGCCGAGGTCGAGATCATCTGGATGTTCACCCCGGACGCTGCCAACGTCTCGAACATGGTCGCGGCCACACCCGGGTTGGACCGCATACCGGCACCCACCACGCTCACCCGGGCAATGGAGTCATCGGACGACACGCCACCGGCTCCCACTTCGACGGCCAAACGACTGGTGTGTTCCATGGCCCGAACCAGGTCGGCGTGGGGGACGGTAAACGAGATGTCAGTCACACCCTCGGTGGAAACGTTCTGCACGATCATGTCGACGTTGACCTCGAGGTCGGCCAGCGCACGAAACACCGTGGCCGCCACCCCAGGCCGGTCGGGCACGCCGGCCAACGTCATCTTGGCCTCGGACGTGTCGTGGGTGACCGCCGAGACGATGGCCTGTTCCATTTCGGGTACCTCCTCGTCGACCCACGTCCCCTCCTGCCAAGTAAAGGCGGAGCGGACGTGGAGACGCACCCCATGGGTGCGTGCGTATTCAACCG
>Ga0206683_10001929_pt1 | contig 14105 bp, 12 predicted proteins | sample M280m12015metaG_FD_155483 | JGI IMG/M metagenome (GOLD analysis project Ga0206683, IMG submission 155483) | Ammonia-oxidizing marine archaeal communities from Monterey Bay, California, United States - M2 80m 12015 | ecosystem: Environmental > Aquatic > Marine > Intertidal zone | place: USA...
GTTGGATGCCATATTGCCCTAACACCCACATGGAACGAGACCGCTTTTTTTGCCGATTATGTTTTGCCCATGGGGCACGCATCAGAGCGGCATGATATTAATTCTTACGAAACACAATCAGGAGTTTGGATTGCTTTTCGTCAACCAGTTTTGCGCGAAAAAGCTCGGCGCGATGGAAAAGAAATTGAATTCACTTATGAAGTGAATCCCGGGGAAGTGTGGGAAGAAGATGAATTCTGGATCGAGTTATCCTGGCGCATTGATAAAGATGGCGATTTGGGAATAAGAAAACATTTTATGAGTCCCTATCGGGATGGTGAAAAAATTAACATTGACGAATATTATCAATATATCTTTGAGCGGACAAATGGATTACCGGAAACGGCTGAAAAAGAAGGACTCTCTCCTTTAGAATATATGCGGAAGTTTGGAGCTTATTTAGTTGATCCAGAAGTTTATGTTAAAAATGAAGATGTTGTTAACAATGAAACTATGAATGGGGCGATAGTTAAAGAGAATGGTCAAATTGAAAAAGATGGTCATGTTGTTGGCATCCAAGTAGATAGAAAGAATTTTAGTGGGTTCCCAACACCATCCAAACGACAAGAAATTTATTCTCAAACCATGGTGGATTTTGGTTATCCGGAGCATGCCACTCCGGGATATCGGATTAAAAGCCATGTGCATCCAGATGAAATGGATAAAAGCAAAAATGAGTGTGTTTTATTACCAAATTTTAGATTGCCGACGCATATTCATTCTCGATCGGCCAATGCTAAATGGCTAACAGAAATTGCCCATAAAAACCCCATTTGGATCCATACCAAAGATGCGGCACGGCTCGGTGTGGACAATGGAGATCTACTTAAAATAACCACACCCATCGGTTGGTTCGTGGACAAAGTTTGGGTGACAGAAGCCATTAAGCCAGGTGTTGTGGCTTGTTCTCACCATATTGGAAGATGGCGTCGCCAACAAGATGCGGGAAATCGTCTAATGACCAATACGGTTGATATTCAAAATTTGGGTGATGGCCAATGGAAGATGAAAACCATGAAAGGTGTTGAACCGTGGAAATCAAAAGATCCAGACACAAATCGTGTTTGGTGGCGCGATGGTGGTGTCCATCAAAATATTACCCATGCGGCCAATCCTGATCCAATTTCCGGGGCTCATTGCTGGCTTCAGAAAGTGAGTATATCTGTGCCAGAACCGGGTGAACAATATGGCGACGTTTACGTAGATACGAATAAATCATTTGAACATTTTAAAAAGTGGAACACATGGGCAACAGATCGTGAAACACATCCGAACGGTTTACGAAGACCGCTTTGGATGGCGCGACCTTTAACGCCACAAAAAAACCAGTTTTATCTTAAAAAAAAATAGAGTGATAATTTAGGTGGTCGATAAATGATTTTTTTTGCACTTTATGAATCAATGACAAGGACAGGCCCATGAGTGAATTTAAACTTAATATTAATGGTGAACAGCGTACTGTAAATGTTGACACTGATACGCCACTTCTGTGGGTAATACGAGATACTTTGGGATATACGGGGACAAAATTTGGATGTGGACGAGGCCTTTGCGGTGCCTGTACAATTCACTTAGATGGGGAAGCAACCCGATCTTGTGTGACGTCCATAGATATGGTTGAAGACAATAGTGAAATCACAACCATAGAAGGTCTTTCTGAAGATAATCCACATCCCATTCAACAGGCCTGGCTGGAAGAAGATGTTCCCCAATGCGGTTATTGCCAACCTGGGCAAATTATGACTGCATCAGCTTTCCTGAAAAGAAATCCAAACCCTGATGAAACCGATATTGATTCGGCCATGAAAATGAATATTTGCCGCTGTGGTACCTACCCCCAAATCAAGAAAGCTATTTTTAGTGCAGCCAATAATGCTCAAAGCAGTACAGGGGGAGACGATGGATAGACGCGATTTTATTAAAGTTGTTTCCACTGCAGGTTCCGGGTTTGTATTGGGATTCTACATTCCTTATACCAATAAGCTGAATGGAAAAACCGTTGCACCTACAATATTTGAACCCAATGCGTGGATCAAGATTAAATCTGATAATATGGTCCAAATCATGGTGGCGAAATCTGAAATGGGACAGGGTGTCTTAACATCTTTGCCTATGATTATCGCTGAAGAGATGGATTTGGATTGGTCAAAAGTTATCGTAGAAAAAGCACCGGCAGATCAAAAAAAGTATGGGTCGCAAATGACCGGTGGGAGCAATTCCGTTTCAAGCGGATGGAAAAAATTAAGAGAAGCAGGTGCAGTCGCAAGGGAAATGCTGGTGATGGCCGCTGCCCAAGAATGGGGTATCCTTATCAGTGAATGCAAAACCCATAACGGGATTGTAACCCACGAAAGAACCGGGAGAGAATTATCCTATGGCGACTTGGCAAAAAAAGCCAGTCTTCAAAAAGTGCCCAAAAATCCAAAATTAAAAGCAAAGCAGAATTTTTCTATTATTGGTCAAAATGCGAAAAGAACAGATACATTACCCAAGGTAAATGGAACAGCTCAATTTGCATTGGATGTACAATTGGACGGTATGTTGTATGCCACCGTGGTTCATTCGCCCGTATTTGGTGGAAAGCTCAAATCCTTTAATGAAGCGAGTGTCAACAACATTTCAGGCGTCATCAATATCTTTGCAATTGAAAGCGGCTTGGCCATTGTTGCCCAAAACACCTGGGCCGCATTGAAAGCCAAAAAACAAATTGAAATCAATTGGGATGAAGGTGAAGCAGCAGGACTGGATAGTGAAAAGATTCGAAATGATATGCTTGTTGCCAGTAAAGAGAAAGGTGGTGTTGTTCGCAAAGAAGGCAATGTCAAAAAGGCTCTGAAATTATCCGAAAATCAAATTGAAGCAACCTATGAATCGCCACTTCAAGCACATGCCACAATGGAGCCTATGAATTGTACCGCTTTTGTACAACGAGATAAATGTCAAGTATGGGCAGGAACGCAGGATCCCAACGGTGCCCGCAAAATTGCATCTAAAATAACGGGCTTATCTAAAAAGAAAGTTGAAGTGAATGTGACTTTTTTAGGTGGTGGTTTTGGTCGTAGAGCTTTCAATGATTTTGTGACTGAAGCAGTAGAAATTTCAAATGAAATAAAAAAACCGGTTAAAATGATTTGGAATCGTGAAGAAGATATGCAACACGATTACTATAGGCCGCCAAGCCTTCATGTGATGAAAGGTGCTTTTGATCAAAATAATAATTTATCAGTCTGGAAACATCGAATTACGGCACCTTCAATCCTATTCTCTCAAATACTAAAGATGCCGTTCCCTTATAAAGAGAAAGTCGATATTATTGCTGTGGAAGGCGCAAAACATTTACCCTACGAGATTCCTAATATGCTGGTGGATTTCCAAATGACTAAAATATCTATCCCCTTAGGATGGTGGCGATCTGTTTACGATTCCCAAAATGCATTTGCCAATGAATGTTTCATGGATGAATTAGCAGAAAAAGCGGGGAAAGATCCGGTCCAATTCAGGCTGGATTTATTGCCGAAATCATCCCGAGATGCAGGTGTAATTAAAATGGTGGCTGAGAAATCTAGTTGGGATCAATTTAAAAATGGACCTAATTACCAAGGCATTTCTTGTCATAAATCTTTTGGTACTTGGGTGGCACAGGTCGCCCGCGTTTCGGTTGAAAATAAAAAGGTCAAAGTTCACGAAGTATTTTGTGCTGTAGATTGTGGTATCGTTATTAATCCTGCCATTGTAAAAGCACAAATATCTAGTGCAATCATTTATGGATTATCCGCAACGTTGAAAAGTAAAATCACCATAAAAAATGGGCGTGTTGCCCAAAATAACTTTGATGATTTTGAAGTTATACGAATGAATGAAGCACCAAAAATTCATATTTATTTGACAGAAAGCGATGCACAGCCAAAGGGTGTCGGTGAACCCGGATTACCCCCAATTGCCCCTGCAGTTGTAAATGCAGTTTATGCTGCAACAGGGAAACGAATTCGAGAATTACCCATTCAATTGACTTAATATTTACCATTCTACTTAATTTAAAATACACCTGACTACAGAAAGGCCGGTTTTACAAAAAATAAATATTTTTTCAATTTTTAAATTGCAAAACTGTTAAAGAGTTGCCTATCTTAATTAACTTTGGTAAATAAGATGAAAAGGATATAAAATGGATCATATTTATAACATAGCTAAGTTTTTACATGTAATTGGTTTTGCTTTTATGTCCATCCCTTTATTCAATTTGATTATCGTCAATGAAAGAGCGCTTATGGGACCATCATTGCATTATGCCACAGATCGTTATTTTGAAAATATCATTAAACGGGGAGCCATCCGTTGCTACGTATTTCAATTTACAGTCTTCGTATCTGGGATAGTTATTTTATTTCTGGGGCCAGGCTTAAATGCCATCTGGACCAACTGGGTATTAACTGCCAAAACACTCATTTTGCTGTTGTTAATGAGTTTACTTTCCTATGTTCATTTTTCTATCCAGCCGAAAATTGAGAACCTGTTGGAATCCTTGTCACCCATTGAACCGGCTTCTGCAGATTTGCCAGGAAAACTTGCGCCACTGCGAATTCTGCGAAAAAAATTAGCTACAGTATGTCTATTCTTGGTAATCACAGCAATCATACTTGGGGTTCAAACCTACTCTCGTTTCCATCCATTTGTTTCTATGGCCTTAATTATCCTTGCAGCGTGTTTTTCTCTCCGTGCTAATAAATCCCTGATTAGATTTGGTTGGTTTTAAAATCCAAATACAGGGCCTAATAAAAGCATGAGGAGTTTACTTTAATAAAAAAGTTTTTGTATAAAACGGAAAAAAGTTCTATAACGTGAAAAAAATTGATTACATTTGTGTTTGTAAATTTTTGATAATTTTAGATTTTTACATTTAACCAACCAAGAGGAGAATGTGTATGATACCAGGTTCTTTTGATTATCACGCGCCATCATCATTGGATGAGGCTATTGAATTACTAGGCAAACTGGGAGAAGATGCCAAAATTCTCGCTGGCGGTCATAGCCTGATTCCCATGATGAAATTACGGTTAGCTGAGCCAACTCATTTAGTAGACATCAATGGGTTATCTGACCTCAATTATATTAAAGAACAAGATGGTTACCTATGTATTGGTGCCATGACAACAGAATCTGATCTTGAGACCTCGGATCTGATCTCTGAAAAATATCCGATATTAAAAGATACATCTGAAGTCATTGCTGATCCATTGGTACGAAACCTAGCTACGGTTGGAGGTAATATCGCACATGGAGATCCAGCAAATGATCACCCAGCAACTATGGTTGCACTGAATGCTGAAATTGTGGTGAGTGGACCTACTGGATTGCTTGGTGGAGGAAAAAGAACTATACCAATTGATGAATTTTTTGTTGGTCCATTGATGACGGCTTTAGCTGAAAATGAAATATTAACTGAAATAAGAGTGCCTAGTTCAAATGGAAAATCAGGGGCTTCCTATATAAAATTGGAACGGAAAGTAGGTGATTATGCCATAGCGGGTGCGGCAGCAGTACTACATTTTGATGGAGACACCTGTAGCAAGGCAGGAGTTGCTCTAACAAATGTAGGCCCAACACCTGTCCGTGCATTAGAGGCCCAGGATGCTTTGGTTGGTACAACTATAACCCAGGAAGATGCAGATAAAGCCGGAGAATTAGCCGCTGAAGCATCCCAACCAGTGGGCGATCATCGTGGTTCGGAAGAATATAAACGAGCTGTAGTGAAAGTACTTACATCGAGAGCAATCATGCAGGCAAAAGATAGAGCAGAAGGGGGTAATTAATATGGCTACAAGATCAATTACAGTAACAATTAACGGTGAAGCTAAAACTGCCGATGTTGAAGATAGACTTTTATTGGTACACTTGATTAGAGATAATTGTGCCTTGACAGGAACACATATTGGATGTGATACCACCCATTGTGGTGCATGCACAGTGTTGTTAGATGGAACAGCAGTGAAATCCTGTACAGTTTTTGCTGTACAGGCAAACGGTAGGGAAGTGACCACTATTGAAGGGATGGAAGGAGAAGCACTCCACCCATTACAGGAAGGATTCGTAGAAGAACACGGCTTACAGTGTGGGTTCTGCACTCCTGGAATGATTATGTCATCAAAGCATCTTTTGGATAAAAATCCAAACCCATCTGAAGATGAAATACGCTGGGGAATTTCGGGGAATCTGTGTCGTTGTACAGGTTACCAGAATATTGTGAAAGCGGTACAGTACGCATCGAACAAACTTCAAGAAACAGCTACAGAAGGAGGCGAATAATGTCAAAATGTAAAACATCTGCTGAAGTAGGAGGAATGGGCCATTCTGTAAAACGGAAAGAAGACGCTAGATTTATTAGAGGTGAAGGTACTTACGTAGATGACATAGTTAGGCCTGGAATGGTCTTTATGGATATAGTCCGCAGCCCATATGCCCATGCAAAAATTAAAAGTATTAATGCTGAGAAAGCATTAGCGCTTCCAGGTGTTGCTGCTGTAATAACAGGAGAGACTCTTAAGGAATATAATCTTCATATGATGCCAACTCTCATGTCTGATACTCAGATGGTTTTACCAATCGATAAGGTTTGCTACCAGGCGCAGGAAGTTGCAGCTGTAATAGCAACAGATCGTTATAGCGCAGCAGATGGTGTTGAACTTGTAGAGGTGGAATATGAACCACTTCCAGTTGTTGTGGATCCACACAAAGCAACAGACCCAGATGCACCTATTATTAGGGATGATAAAGAAGGTCAAACTTCCAATCATATATGGCATTGGGAAGAGGGAGATAAAGAAGGTACTGAAGAAGTCTTTCAGAATTCAGATGTAGTAATTAAAGAAAAAATCTATATACCTCGAATTCATGTAGCATCCATTGAAACTTGCGGTTGTGTTTCCGAGTTTGATAAAGCGAACGGTAAGCTCACTGTTTGGATGACTACTCAGGCTCCCCATGCTATTAGAACTGTTCTTGCTTTAGTAGCAGGTCATGTTGGTCTTCAAGAAGATAAAATAAGGGTAATATCACCAGATATTGGTGGTGGTTTTGGTGGTAAGGTTCCTGTATATCCAGGATACGTTATCGCAATAGCCGCTTCTGTTGTGACTGGCTTACCTATTAAATGGATTGAAGATCGTCGTGAAAATCTTCAAGCGGACTCATTTGCAAGAGACTATCATATGGATTGTGAAATTGCAGCAGATAAAGATGGAACTCTGAAGGGATTGAGGATAAAGACACTTGCTGATAATGGATATGCAGATGCGGCTGCTAATCCATCTAAATATCCGGCCGGAATGTTTTCTATCTGCACAGGATCTTATGACTTTAAAAAGGCTTTTGTTGAAGTGGATGGTGTTTATACCAATAAGCCACCAGGGGGCGTAGCTTACAGATGTTCTTTTCGAGTAACTGAGGCAGTTCATGCAATCGAACGGATGGTTGATTTAGTAGCCGATGAAATAATGATGGATGCAGCAGAATTGAGAATGAAAAACTTTATTCCAAAAGAAGCTTTTCCTTATAAATCTCCAACAGGTTGGGAATATGACAGCGGTGATTATCATACCGCATTACAGCTAGCGATGGATAATGTTGGTTATGATGAATTATTGAAAGAACAAAAAGAAAAACGAGAAAAAGGCGAATTGATGGGTATTGGGATTTGCTCTTTCACTGAGGTTGTTGGTGCTGGGCCATCAAAAGATTTTGATATTTTAGGAATCAAGATGTTTGATAGCTCTGAGATCCGTATTCATCCCACTGGCAAAGCCATGGCCCGTTTCGGTACAAAATCCCAGGGCCAGGGTCATGAGACAACATATGCACAGATTATTGCTGAAGAGCTTGGGATTCCTTATACTGATATTTCAGTGGAAGAAGGAGACACAGATACTGCCCCATATGGTTTGGGGACATACGCAAGTAGGTCAACACCTACCGCTGGTGCAGCTGCTGCTATGGCATGTAGAAAGATAAAGGCCAAAGCACAAAAGATTGCCGCACATTTGCTTGAGGCTGCAGAGGAAGACTTAGAGTGGGAAGTTGGGAAATTTTCTGTGAAAGGAGTACCTGAAAAATCGGTTACGATCCAAGAAATAGCTTTTGCTGCCTACACAAATCATCCACAAGGATTGGAAGCAGGTCTGGAGGCAACTCATTACTATGATCCACCAAACTTAACATTCCCATTTGGAAGTTATATAGCTGTAGTTGATATTGATTCAGAAACTGGCGAGGTTAAGATTCGTAGATTTATGGCTGTAGATGATTGTGGTAATATTATCAATCCAATGATTGTAGAAGGCCAAATTCACGGAGGATTAACCCAAGGGCTTGCTCCAGCGCTATTTGAAGAGATTAGTTATGATGATGAAGGTAATATACATGGAGGCAGTTTTATGGAATATCTAGTTCCTACCGCTGTAGAGACACCTCATTGGGAAACTGATAAAACTACTACGCCATCCCCTCATCATCCATTAGGTGCAAAGGGCGTTGGTGAGTCTCCAACAGTAGGCGCACCTCCTGCAATCGTTAATGCTGTGGTTGACGCACTATCTCATTTAGGTGTTAAACATATAGATATCCCCATGACACCAGAGAAGGTTTGGCGTGCCATTCACAAGCAGGACGCTGCTTAAAACCGTAATTAAGGAATAAAATTTGAAAGTTACACTCTCGAAAACCTTTACTATTCGTGCGCCCATTACCTCAGTCTGGGATTTTATGACTAATGTTGAAAAAATATGCACATGTATCCCAGGTGCCCAATACGAAGAGAACATTGGAGAAGATCAACACTCCGTGATGATGGTAGTAAAAGTAGGGCCCATTAAATCAAGCTATCGAAGCACTGTTTCAATTCGTTCTTTAGATAACGAAAAATATACAATTGAGATTGAAGGGCAGGGTACAGATACCAAAGGAAAAGGCGGGGCCACAATGGAATTAGTAGGTGTTCTATCTGAAAATGAAAATGGCACTACTGAAATTAATGGTGACTCTACTATAAAGATTCAAGGAATGCTAGCTCAGTTTGGTTCTAGGATGGTAGAAGATGTTTCCAATCAATTATTCATTCAATTCACTAATTCTTTAGCTGCTAAACTTGAAGATAATAGTGAAAAATCCGATGAAACAGAATCATCAGCTGAAGCGCTAAGTGGGGCCTTAGTCGCTGGTGCTGCATTAAAAGGATTATCTAGCCGGCTCATGGATAAATTCAAAAAGAAAGGGGATTGAATTTTTATCCATGAAGTTTAATTGGATACTTCGCGCAGCAGATCTTGAGAAAAAAAGTATACCTTTTGCCATCGCTACAGTTATAGATACTATTGCACCAACTTCAGCGAAGCCAATGGCTAAAGCCATCATTACTGCGGATGGGAAAATGGAAGGGTGGATTGGTGGAGGCTGTGCAAAGGATTCGGTCATTGATGAAGCGTTGCATTGTCTGAAAACAGGGATGTCATCGGTATTGCGTTTGAGCCCACAACAGTTTTCTGATGGTAATGTATCCTACAAAAAAGAAATATTTTTAATGTGTGAAAGTGGAGGAACTCTTGAATTCCATATTGAACCGGTGTTACCCATGACTAAACTTGTTATATATGGCAGCACACCTGCAGTAGAGGCACTGGCAAAAATGGGAGAAATTTTAGATTATGAAATTTATGCATTGGCTCCAGGTATATCCGAAATAGACCTGCCAGATGGAGTTATAAAGATGGAAGAATTTTCTGCCATTGAAGGACAATGTGTTGCTGTGGTGGCAGCTCAGGGAGAAGGTGACCTTAGAGCATTAAAAGCGGCAATCGCTTCAAAACCAGAATTTTTATCACTAATTGCCAGTAAAAAGAAATCCAAAAGTCTTCTAAAACAATTGGCAAATGATGGCATCAGGCAAGATGAGATAGACTCAATCAAGTTTCCAGCAGGTTTGGATATTGGCGCGGTAACTCCCCAAGAAATTGCTGTTTCAATTATAGCGGAACTGGTTCAACAAAAGATGGCAAAAGCCCACGAAGATAAAATTATACTTGAGGTTTCAGAACCAAATAATGGAAAGCCAAAGGATCCTATCTGTGGAATGTTGGTTGATCCATTGACTGCCGATCATTCTTCGGATTATGAAGGGATCACGTTTTATTTTTGTTGCGGTGGTTGTAAAGAAAGATTTGAAACTGAACCTGCAGCTTACGTTTAATTAAAAAATAAAAAATAATATATGAAAGATTAGAAAAATAGCTGTCAATTATATTGCTGTTTGCTAATCACTGAATAACATGAAAGTAACTGATATCAACACTGTTGATGATATAAGATCGAGCTTGGATGATAATCACTATATTGCCAATCGTGGATTGGCTACATCTATCTATCTATCTCTAAAAATGGAAAAACCTATTTTTTTAGAGGGAGAACCGGGTGTTGGAAAAACAGAAGTAGGAAAAGTATTATCTAGAATCTTGAATACAGACTTGATTAGGTTACAATGCTATGAGGGATTAGATGTTCATAATGCAATATACGAGTGGAATTATTCGCGTCAGATTTTGCAAATCCGTATGATGGAGGCAGAAGGTCAAAAGGATAAGGAGAAAATTTCAAATGAAATTTTCGGTTCGGAATTTTTAATTAAGCGACCTCTGTATCAAGCCATCGATCATGATGGTGATAACCCTCCTGTTTTGCTCATTGATGAATTGGATCGTGCAGATGAAGAATTTGAAGCTTTTTTACTTGAAATCCTCTCAGATTTTCAAATTTCAATTCCTGAGATTGGTACAATAAAGGCCAAAAAACCGCCGGTGGTTGTGATCACTTCTAACCGTACCCGGGAAATCCACGATGCGTTGAAGCGGCGCTGCCTTTACCATTGGATTGAATATCCATCCGCGGAGCAAGAATTTGAAATTGTTAAACGGAAAATCCCAGATGCAAATAATGTGCTTGGGAAACAAGTGGTTGCCTTTGTACAAGCTATTCGACAAAAGGATTTTTATAAATTACCAGGTATTGCTGAAACCATTGATTGGGCCAACGCGCTGATAAAATTGGGGACGACTGAGCTATCTACTGAGATCACTTCAGACACTTTGGGAGCCCTTCTAAAATATCAAGATGATATTGAAAAAATGGATGGCAGAGCCACACATGGTTTGGTTCAACGTGCATTCACCGAAGCAGATTTGATTTCCACATAACCAGCCACCCACAGTGCCTACTTATATACAATCTAGGTTGCATGATGCCATTACTGTTTTTGGTAGGTTTCTCAGACAAGCTGGCTGTCAAATTGGTACGGGTGAGATCATGAGCGCCATTGAAGCTAGTTCAAAAATAAATCTATCCAACCGGGAAGATTTTCGGCATACGCTTAAAACATGCTTTATAACCAACCATAAAATGATTCCACTATTTGATCAATTATTTAATCTGTATTGGCGAAATCCGGATAAGATTGAGAGAGTGTCCGATCTCCTCCGTAAACTTCATGAATCCCGTTTAAGCAAGGCGGAATTATCTAGCATGAAGGATCAAGTCAAGGAACTTTATAATAAACAGCTGGAAAACTTCAATGAAAAAGATGGTGATGAAGACGGTGAAGAAAAACAATTTGATGTATTTCTCTACAGTCCACAGGAAATTCTCAGGGAAAAGCGATTTGATGCTTATACGAATGAAGAATACGATGAAGCCAAGGAGTTCATAAGCAGATGGATATGGAAATTTGGGGAAAGAAAACTGCGCCGTCTTCAAAAAGGACGAAAGCCCTACCGCCTTGATATTCGTAATACGATACGCAATAATATTTTCCCCGCCCAAGATTTTATTGCACTCGATTGGAAAGATAGAAAAACCAAACAAAGACCATTAGTGGTGCTTACTGATATCAGTGGTTCAATGGATCATTATTCACGAATTCTACTACATTTTATATTTACCGTGCACTCAATCAATAAACATTTGGAAGCATTCACCTTTGGTACACGTTTGACTCGGATAACCCATTATCTGCGGAAAAAAGATGCCAATGATGCTTTAGAGTTTGTCAACGAATCTGTTCAGGACTGGTCTGGCGGAACAAAAATTGGTGAAACACTGGAAACGTTTAACCGTTTGTGGGCTCGGAGGGTTCTCAATGGGGGTGCGGTTGTATTAATCATCAGCGATGGCTGGGATACTGGTAATATTGATTTATTGAGTAAAGAAGCAGACCGGTTACATCGAAGTTGTCATCGATTGATTTGGTTAAACCCAAACCTTGGATATGAAGATTTTCAGCCATTGTCGCAGGGTTTATTGGCGATTCAACCCCATGTAGATGATTTCTTACCTATTCACAATCTGAATTGTTTAACGGATTTATTAAACCATCTCTCCAATTTAGGCAAACGGAATAGTTTTAAGGCATTGGCATGATTATTTCCGCTACGATACTTGCTGCTGGAGGGTCATCACGAATGGGGTATGAAAATAAACTGTTGCTGCCTTTGAATGGAGATCTGGTCATTAATCGAATTTGTCATACGGTTCTTAATTCAGGATTGAAACCAGTGATCGTGGTGACAGGGTTTCAGCATACGGAAATTGAAAAAGCTTTGCCAAAAATGATTGACCAAATAGCGTACAACCCTAGCTGGGAAAAGGGTATGGCTGGATCTGTATATACAGGGATGTCATTATTGCCTGATACTGTTGATGGTAATATGATAGTTTTAGGTGATATGCCCCTTTTAACAACATATACGCTCAATCAATTAATAGAACAATTTTGTATTCATGATGGCAAACAAATCATTTATCCTGTTTATTCAGGTCAACAGGCAAACCCGGTTATTTTTCCAAGGAAATATTTCAGTGAAATACTTTCTTCTACAGGAGACAGGGGTTGTAAAAAAGTGCTTAAACAATATCCAGATGATGCCATCGGAATTTCTATAGATTCTGAGGAGGTTATTCTTGATTGCGATAACAAGGATGACTATTATAGCATCCTATCCAAAATTTGAACAATGTCTAAACATAAAGATCTTATACAAAAAATGGCGAGTCTTGAATCTGAAGAAAACCCTTATGCTATTGCTTCAGTTTTTGATGTACAAGGTTCTTCATCCGGCAAGGTAGGCGATAAGGCATTATTTGATGGAAAAGGTAGCCGTATCATTGGCTATATTGGAGGTGGCTGTATTGAAAACCGCGTCGCAGTCACAGCAAAAGAAACTTTAATAGATGGCATACCCAGAACAGTGGAAATTGACTTAGATAGTGATGAAATGGGCATGGGTATTCCGTGTGGAGGTTATATGTCAGTAATTGTAGAACCGCAAATGGTTAATCCAACTTTACTCATTCGAGGTATGGGCAGAGTGGTGGAAGTTTTATGCCAAATAGCCTGCTTGCTTAAATTCAAAGTTATCGTACAAACAGATAAAAATGAAAAAGAGCGTTATCCCGAAGCAAATAAGATTATAACAGAACCATTAGAACTGGAAGATATTGATTTTAAAGTGGATTACTTCATCTTGGCTACCCATCACCGTAACGATGATAAAATTACCTTTGATGCCCTCAAAAAAGGCATTCCCTATGTGGGTGTGGTTGCAAGCGCTAAAAAAACAGGAATTATCAAAAGTTATTTAGTTGAAAATGGCATTTCGACTGAAGAGCTTGATAATCTCTATGCACCAACAGGGCTGGACCTTAAAGCACAAACTCCGGAACAGATTGCCCTAAGTATTCTGTCTGAAATGGTAATGTTAAATAATGAGGGTAGCGGAGTAAAAATGAGGACACTGGTACCAGATGAAATTGATGAGGGAATTTCATCATAAGTGGTAATTACATTTTTAGATTTTTTGATTAGTACTTTCCATGAATAAACCAATCTATTTAGATAATCAAGCAACCACACCTTTAGACCCGGCCGTCTTGGAAGTCATGTTACCTTATTTAAAAAATAAATTTGGAAATGCCGCAAGTGTCCATCATATATATGGACGTGAAGGGAAAGAAGCTGTAGAAAACTCTCGAAA
>Ga0206683_10001937_pt1 | contig 14081 bp, 9 predicted proteins | sample M280m12015metaG_FD_155483 | JGI IMG/M metagenome (GOLD analysis project Ga0206683, IMG submission 155483) | Ammonia-oxidizing marine archaeal communities from Monterey Bay, California, United States - M2 80m 12015 | ecosystem: Environmental > Aquatic > Marine > Intertidal zone | place: USA...
GGGGGCGCCCCGTCAAAGCGCAGGTCCTAGCGGCGATGATTTGTTGCGTCGGCTTCGCGAATCGATGCCTGGCGCGCTCGAAAAACTCGCAACCTATTTAGACGAAGGCAGAACTGTGAACTGAGGAAAACACTTGCACACTGTCAGTGGGCAACGACCGTATTTTCGTCTGCTAGGAGGAGGACAGTTTGAAGAGTTACTTCTGCCCCAGCGGCCGAATGTGCTTGAGAGATACTCTCAGCTTCGTTGTGTGACAGACCGTCCTTACAAGGAATAAACAGCATTCCTGTGGGAGCCACTGCACTTAAGTACACAGCATCGTGACCTGCGCCGGAAACAATATCCACCGGTTGATGACCCGCCGCAGAAGCGCTCTCACGAATTCTTGCAACGATTCGCTCGTCAAACGTGATGGGTGGTGAATACCAGATTTCCTCAACCGACGCAGCCGGGCTGAGATTCTCGGCGACAACGAGTAATTCGTTACTCATGTGGAGTAGTTCCTCGGCGTCGGGGTGGCGAAGGTCGACGGATAAATTGACGGAGCCCGCCACAGTGTTACGCGAACCTGGAGTGGAGTTAAAAACCCCAACGGTTGAGCGCCCATCGGCGCGTCGTGTCGCAATTTTGTTTATCTCCATCACTAACTCAGCGGCGCTCAGCATGGCGTCAGTCCGTCGGTCCATTGGGGTTGTGCCGGCGTGCGCCTCGGTGCCGTTGATCGACACGTCGTACCATCTGATGCCCTGAACCCCGGTCACAACACCGATTGGGTGCTCTGAAGCTTCCAGGATGGGTCCCTGTTCTATGTGCGGCTCAATGTAATAGCCGACCGGTCTACCGCCACAAAGTTGGGGACCTGAATAGCCAATTCTGAGTAGTTCATCGCCGAGGGTGGTGCCATCGGGGTCCACAGCCCCTAGTCCGCTTTCTAGCGAAAAGGCACCGCCAAATACACCCGATCCCAGCATTGCTGGTGGGAAGCGCGCGCCCTCCTCGTTAGTCCAGGACACCACTTCAATCGGCGCAAGTGTTCGGTGGTCAGCCTCGTGTAGGACCCGTAGTACTTCTAAACCGACCATAACCCCGTAGGAGCCGTCGAATTTTCCACCCGTAGGTTGGGTGTCAAGATGACTCCCGATAACGACGGGTTTTCGGTCGGCCTCTGCCCCTTCGCGCCGGGCGAACAGGTTGCCCATTTGATCTATGTGCACGCTGCATCCGACTTCGGTAACCCACTCCACGAACTGGTCGCGCCCTAATTTATCTAGGTCTGTTAACGCGACCCGAGCAACCCCGCCCGCTTCTGTTGCACCGATCTCAGCGAGCTGGTGAAGTGCCCTCCAAAGGCGCTCTCCGTCAACGTGTAAGTCGTTCATGAGTTCTATTCATCAAAGTAACGGCCGGTCAGTGGGGGTCACAGGAGACATTAATGACGTCGAACCTGTCAGCGAAGCATCAACCGCCGCTGCGCATGACCGGCCCTCGGCTATGGCCCAAACGATGAGGCTTTGTCCTCTTCCCATATCGCCGCACACCCACACGTGGTCTTTATTCGTAGCGAAATTATCATCTCGAGCGACATTGGCGCGCTCGTCTAACTCAATGTCGAGCTGTTCGAGTAAACCTCCCTGTTCGGGTCCGGTGAAACCCATCGCTAAAAAGACCAGGTCAGCCGCTAGTTCAAAATCTGTGCCTTCGACCTTTGTGAAACGACCATCCACCATCTGAACCTCATGGGCTGCCAACGCGCGCAAATTACCAACTGCATCACCGAGAAATTTGTCAGTATTGACCGAGTAGACCCGTTCTCCACCCTCCTCGTGAGCTGACGTGGTTTTGAATGTCATTGGGAATGTTGGCCAAGGATTGCCTGCCGAGCGCTCATCGGGAGGGCAGGGCATAATTTCGAATTGGTGAACTGAAGCAGCGCCTTGTCGATGCGCTGTGCCCAGGCAGTCAGCCCCAGTGTCGCCTCCTCCGATGATGACCACTTTCTTTCCGGCCGCCGAGATTGGCGCCTCTTCAGCCGCAAAGTCGCCTTGCTGAGCGCGATTAGCCCAGGGAAGGTATTCCATTGCTTGGTAGACCCCAGTGAGTTCTCTACCTTCGATTGGGAGATCCCGCCACTGGGTTGCACCACCGGCGAGCACTACAGCATCAAATTGTTGTCGAAGTTCGCCGGCACTTATGTCGACACCGACGTCGATCCCCGTCCGAAATTCGGTCCCTTCCTGTTCCATCTGTTCGATTCGACGATCGATGTGACGCTTTTCCATTTTGAATTCTGGGATGCCGTAACGAAGTAAACCGCCGATCCGATCGGCTCTTTCGAAAACGACAACGGAGTGGCCCGCGCGTGTCAACTGTTGTGCAGCGGCGAGGCCGGCTGGTCCGCTGCCGACGACGGCGACAGACTTACCCGAGAGAATGGTCGGAAGCACTGGTTCCACCCAGCCCATTTCGAAGGCGTGGTCGATAATTGTCACTTCAATTTGTTTGATAGCTACCGGGTCTTGATTGATTCCCAGTACGCATGCGCCTTCGCAAGGAGCCGGACAAAGCCGTCCAGTGAACTCAGGGAAATTATTTGTGGCGTGCAGGCGGTCGATTGCGTCTCGCCAGCGGTCCCGGTACACCAGGTCATTCCAATCGGGGATGATATTTCCGAGAGGGCATCCGTTGTTGCAAAATGGAATTCCACAGTCCATGCATCTGCTTGCCTGGTTCTGCAAACTGCCTTTATCAAACTCTTCATACACCTCATGCCAATCCAAGAGACGCACAGGAACAGGCCTTCGGGAAGGTGTTTCTCGGCCATGTTTTAAGAACCCACGGATATCAGTCATATCGGATTTGGTCTCTCTGCTCACACAACGTTCTTGTCGAGAATTGGTCAACCGTCGCCCATTGGAACATCGTGTTCATCCCTTCGCCGCAGCCATCACGGCCTCTTCGACATCTTGTCCGTGTTCTTCAGCGGTGGCTATGGCTTCGATGACACGTTTGTAGTCCTTGGGCATGACCTTCTTGAAATACCTCACCTGTTGATGCCAGCGATCGAGAATTGCTGAAGCGACTTCGGACCCCGTTTCGTCGCGGTGACGACGAATGACCTCACGAAGAAAGTCGGCATCCTCGTCATCTATAGAGGTCTCTAAGTCCACCATTTCGGTATTCAAACTTCGATGAAATTCATCTTCGTGGTCATAGATGAACGCAACGCCTCCAGACATACCAGCTCCAAAGTTCCTGCCCGTCGGCCCCAGAACAACAACCTCGCCCCCAGTCATGTATTCACAAGCATGGTCTCCGACTCCCTCCACAACAGCTGTTGCTCCAGAGTTACGAACGCAGAAGCGTTCCCCAACTGTTCCTCTTATAAAAACCTCGCCGCTTGTTGCCCCGTAGAGGATCACGTTGCCCGCGATCACGTTTTCCTCTGCGACGAACTCGGTTGCTGAATCAATTGGCGGGCGAACCACGATTCGTCCACCCGAAAGGCCTTTACCCAGGTAGTCGTTAGCGTCTCCAGACAAGCGCAACGTAATTCCACTCGGAACGAAAGCACCAAAACTCTGACCTGCGGAGCCGGTCAGGTTAACTGTGATGGTGTCTTTTGGCAGGCCCTGGCCCCCATGAGCTTTAGTCACGTGATGCCCAAGGAGAGTGCCGACGGTGCGGTTTACGTTGGAGATAGGGGACGTTATCTCTACCGAAGCCCCAGTTTTGATGGCCTCCTGGGCTTGTTCTATCAAGTGTTGATCGAGGGCTTTTTGTAGGCCATGTTCTTGTTGCTTAGAACAGAAGCGATCTTGTTCCCAGGGTGAAATGGGTATATGGAGAATGGGGCTGAGATCCAGACCGTCGGCCTTCCAGTGATCGACAGCTTGATCTATATCCAAGCAATCGACACGGCCAATGGCTTCTTCAATCGATCGGAAGCCAAGCTCAGCAAGATATTCACGGACCTCGTGGGCAATGTATTCAAAAAAGTTGATCACGAACTCTGCTTTGCCGGTGTAGCGAGAACGCAACTCCTTATTTTGGGTAGCGACTCCGACTGGGCAAGTGTCGAGATGACAGACCCGCATCATTATGCATCCCGAGACAACGAGGGGAGCCGTCGCAAACCCAAACTCTTCGGCACCTAAGAGCATGGCGACCATGACGTCGCGGCCGGTCTTGAGTTGACCATCAGTCTGCACGACTATCCGGTCTCTCAATCCGTTGATCAGAAGAGTTTGTTGAGTCTCGGCTAATCCAAGTTCCCAAGGGCCGCCTGCATGTTTGAGCGACGTCAGTGGTGAGGCGCCCGTTCCGCCATCATGCCCCGAGATAAGGACAACATCTGCTTTTGCTTTTGATACCCCTGCTGCAACGGTGCCTACGCCTACCTCGGCAACAAGTTTGACGTGGATACGAGCCTCAGGGTTTGAATTCTTGAGATCGTGAATCAGTTGTTTGAGATCTTCGATTGAGTAAATGTCGTGATGCGGTGGGGGAGAGATCAATCCAACTCCAGGCGTGGAATGGCGGGTCTTAGCGATCCACGGCCAGACCTTTGGGCCTGGCAGCTGGCCACCTTCGCCCGGTTTGGCACCTTGGGCCATTTTGATCTGGATGTCGTCGGAGTTCACTAGGTATTCCGAGGTGACCCCAAAGCGGCCAGACGCCACTTGCTTAATCGCTGATCGTCGGGAGTCACCGTTGCTATCTGGAACAAACCGCTCTGGGTCTTCGCCGCCCTCGCCGGTATTTGATTTACCGCCGAGACGGTTCATCGCTATCGCCAGAGTCTCATGCGCTTCAGCTGAAATGGACCCGTAGCTCATCGCCCCCGTGGAGAAACGCTTCACTATTTCGCTAACAGGTTCAACTTCGTCAAGAGCGATAGAGCCAGTTTTGGCGGGAGTGAGGTTGAAGAGTCCTCGGAGCGTGGCTAGTTGTTCGGAACGGTCGTTGACTAGCTTCGTATATTCCTTAAAGACCTCGTATTGGCCGGTCCTTGTGGCGTGTTGCAGCTTGTACACGGTTTCTGGATTGAATAGGTGGTATTCGCCCTCGCGTCTCCATTGATACTCACCCCCCGACCACAGATCACGATGCGCCGCTCCTTCGGGGTTTTTTAAGTAGGCAAAGCGATGTCGAAGAGCGACCTCTTCAGCAATGATGTCGAGCCCGATTCCTCCGAGTTTCGACGCCGTACCGGTGAAGTAATCATCAACTACTTGATTAGATAGCCCAACGCATTCAAAGACCTGAGCTCCGGTGTAGCTGGCCACAGTGGAGATGCCCATTTTGGACATAATTTTGAGGACGCCTTTTGAACAAGCTTTGATGTAGTTGCGGACGGCGGTCTTTGCGTCAACTTCGTTGATCACTCCCTGCTCAACGAAATCTTCAATAGATTCGATAGCGAGATAGGGATTGATTGCGCCGGCGCCGTAGCCGAGAAGCAACGCCATGTGATGAACCTCTCGAGCATCGCCGCATTCGACGATGAGGCCGACCTTGGTGCGAGTCCGTTCTCTCACCAAATGATGATGGACTGCACCGGTCAACAGAAGCGAAGGAATGGGAGCGTTTTGTTCGTTGCTGTATCGATCCGATAAAACAATAATTTTGGCGCCGTTGGCTATCGCATCAGAGACCTTGGTTCTGATCTCTTCTATGGCCATGCGCATGCCATCGCCACCTTCGGCGATTGGGTACAGGCCATCTATAGCGAAAGATTTGAACTGGGGGTAGTCGCCGCCCTCATTGAGGTACAGAATTTTGGCGAGGTCTTCGTTGGAGAGTACGGGGTGGGGAACGACGATTTGCTTGCACGATTCGGGACCTGGTTCAAGCAAGTTGCTTTCTGGTCCCAAAAATGAGGAGGTCGACGTCACCAGCTCCTCGCGAATCGCGTCAAGAGGGGGGTTCGTGACTTGAGCGAACAATTGAGAGAAGTAGTCAAATATCAAACGTGATCGCTTGGAGAGCACGGCGATGGGGGTGTCGGTGCCCATGGAGCCAATTGGTTCGGCTGCGGTGCGAGCCATCGGTGCGAGGAGAATCCTGAGCTCCTCTTCAGTGAAACCAAAGGTGCGTTGCCTCTTCACGACAGATGAATGTTGTGGTGTCAGGAGGTAACGGTTCGGAAGATCATCCAAATGCACGAGTCCTTCTTGGAGCCACTCTCCGTAGGGCTCAGCGTCAGCGAGCGTTTGCTTAATTTCCTCGTCGCCGACGATTCTTCCCTCAGCAGTGTCAACAAGAAACATTTTGCCTGGTTGCAGTCGCCCTTTTTGAATCACTGTGCTTTGGTCAAGATCGAGGACCCCGACCTCGGATGCCATGACAACGAGACCTTCCTCCGTCACCCAAAAACGGGATGGTCGGAGCCCGTTTCGATCTAGGACGGCACCGATAACGGTTCCGTCGGTGAAAGCAATTGACGCTGGTCCGTCCCAGGGTTCGATTAGTGATGCATGAAATTCGTAAAAATCACGCTTCCACTGGGGTAGGCGTTCGTGGTTCTCCCACGCTTCGGGCACCATCATGAGCACCGCGTGGGGGAGACTGCGCCCGCCCAGTTGGATCAGTTCGAGCGCTTCGTCAAAGCTGGCAGTATCGGATGCGTCAGGTGTCATTATCGGAAGAGCGCGCCCTAGAGATTCACCAAATGCGTCAGTGGCTAGCGTTCCTTCCCGAGCGTGCATCCAGTTTCGATTCCCCATCACCGTGTTGATTTCGCCGTTGTGTGCGATCAGTCGATAAGGGTGAGCCAGAGGCCAGGAGGGAAAGGTATTTGTGCTGAATCGAGAGTGAACCAGCGCGAGCGCACTCTTCAATCTTTCGTCTGTGAGATCGGGAAAGAAAACTGGAAGTTGATCGCATGTCAGCATCCCCTTGTAAACGAACGTGCGAGACGAAAGTGAAGGGAAATATACCGATGGCTGCATTTCATGTTCGATGCGTTTACGCAGGACAAAGGTCATGCGCTCAAGTTCTAAGCCCGCAACAGGCTTGTCCTTTGGGCCGGCGATAAAGAGGATTCGAAAATCGGGCATTGCGTCGGTGGCAAATGTTCCCAACGAGGAACTGACCGTCGGAACGTTTCTCCAGCCGATAGTTCGGAGTCCCTCCTCTTCTACTAAAGATTCGATTGAAGACGCTGCAGCTTCCGGATCCTCGCGAGGGAGAAAAGCCATGCCTGCTGCATAGAAACCCGCTTCGGGAAGATCGAGGTCGGACACTTGGCGGAAAAAAGAGTCGGGAAGCTGAATAAGAATTCCTGCCCCGTCTCCTACGTTTTCTTCTGCTCCCGTGGCACCCCTGTGGTCTAATTTGTACAAGCAGTCGAGGCCGCGTTGCACCATTTCGTGAGAAGCGCGGCCGTGCATGTCAACCACGAATGCCACCCCACAAGCGTCATGCTCATACCTGGGGTCGTAGAGACCTTGAGCTGTGGGTAGCCCTCGTTGATTAAGGGGAATTTCGTGCATTGGTGACGTCCGGAAGTTTCAAGCGTTCGAGCGACTATTGGCGCTGAAGGGACGTCGTTGGCCCAAGCAGAACGATCCTAAGAGTACCCAACGCGCTCGCCATCACAAACCTCGAGGTAACTAACTGCCGATTTCAGGTCAGTGAGTGCGAGGTTTGCTCTGTAAGAGCATCGCTGCGACGAGCAAGCTACAGACTGTCATCCAAACCGTAGGAGACTGACTATCGGAAAGGTCAGCCGCGACCCCCGCCGCGACTGGCCCCGCAGCGCCTGCTAAGGCAAAAACCGAATGTTGAAGCCCCATCAGCAATCCGAGGTCTTCAGGTTCAAAAGTCTCCTGTGCATGAATTGCTTGAAGTGGGGTAGAGGCCCCCAAACTGGCGCCCACTAAGGCGCCATACACGATCCCCAGACCGATGTTTCCGCCCAAAATAAACAACGAGCCTGAAGCCGCCATCAAGTATCCGATGCGTAATGCCCGAGCTGCCTCTTGTTTGGCTAAGGCTGCAATAACCCCTACCCGCCCAAATAGCTGGCAAAAGCCGCGAAATCCAGCGACAGCGGCCGCTGTGCTTAGCGTAAGGCCTTGATCAATCATGATCGGGACTTGGTAAACGAGCAGGGTGCTAAACGAAAAGCCAGCGAATGCGTACGCCAACAACATTCTCCGAACCGCTGGCCGGCCTATCGCAGTTTTTAGGGCTTTGAGGGCCCTAGGAGAGGGCCCACCGGTCTGTTCCGAAGCTCCGTTACGGGCAAAATATGCTGCTTGGAGTGCTCCGAATAATGCCAACACAGCAAATATTCGAATTGTGATACGCCATCCGGCGGAGTTGATCAGGAGAGCGCCTACCGGAAGATAAATTGGACTGCAGAATGCTCCGATCACTGTCAACACGGTGATTGACTTGGCGGGACTGGAGGGCCCCACGCGACCCGCTATGGCGGTCGACACGTGATAGAAGCCCGTTGCTGCCATGATGCCAAGAGAGCTTGAAATAAGGATGGCAAATAACGCTTGAGAGTTTGTCCAACTTCCTGCGAACAGAAGTATTGAGGCGAGTGCCTGGATATTGAAAAGAAGCTTGCCGCCCCAACGGTCCAGTAGTCGCCCGGCGATTGAAGCACCAAACCCAGTCAGGAGCTGAGCGACCGCGAAAACAGATCCCAAAAATGTTAGAGACCAACCGAGTTCGGTATGAATGGGATCGACGAGTAGGCCAAAGGCGTAAAAAGCGGCGCCGTAACACGTGCAGGTCATCACCCCTAGAGAAATGACAGGACTCCAACCTCGGGTTAATCCTGTCGTCTTCACCACCTCGCCACCTTATGTCTGCCCTTAGAAGACCGCTTACGACACAAGCCAGTTATGCATAAATATTCAACATTATGAATAAATATGCATTTTGTGCTGTGGGCTGTACCCTTGACTGGATGTCCAGCAACGCAACACTTCGTGTCGGCATCGTGGGTGCCTCGGGCTTTACGGGCGCCGAACTTATGAGGCTAATAGCCAATCATCCCAACATGTCGCTCACGGTCGCCACGGGCGACACACAAGCAGGTACCAGCGTTCGTTCCTTGTACCCCAGTTTGGCTTCGGACTTTGGTGAAATGGTCTATTCCGTCTACGATCCGTCGGATTTTGTCGGATTAGACGCTGTTTTCTTGGGGTTGCCTCATATGGCGAGCCAACCGGTGGTTGGGGACTTGTTCAAAGAGGTTGGTTGTATTCTTGACCTTGGATCGGACTTCCGACTCAAGGACCCCGCGCTATACCCCCAGTGGTACGGGGCCGAACACACGATGCCCGAGTTATTGGATGAGTTCGTCTACGGCTTACCGGAGTTGTATCGACAAGATCTCAAAGGTGCCCGTGGGATAGCGGTGCCTGGTTGCTATCCCACGTCGGCGTCGTTAGCGCTGAGTCCCTTTGTTCGCGCTCAGAAGATTGAGACGACGGGAGTAATTGTGGATGCAGCGTCAGGAGTGAGCGGCGCTGGTAGAGGGCTAAAGCCAACGACGTCATTCACGGCCGTAGATGAAAACTTCGCAGCTTATGGCTTGCTAACTCATCGACACACACCCGAAATCGAACAGGTAACAGGATGCGAAATTCTGTTCACCCCCCATCTTGCGCCCATGGTTCGCGGCATCCTCGCGACTTGCTACGCGCGGCCCAGTGACTCTTCTTTCTCGACTACTCAAGCCCTCGAAGTCTTAGCGCAAACTTATGAGGACGAGCCGTTCGTTGTTGTCGACGAAGCGTCTCCGTCGACTAAAGCAACTCTGGGCGCAAACACGGTGCACATGACCGCTCGAGTTGACGAAAGAACAGGATGGCTTCTTACCATTAGCGCACTTGACAATTTAGTCAAGGGCGCCGCTGGTGGTGCCATCCAATGCGCCAACATCGCTTTAGGGCTTGACGAGACTGCTGGTTTACCGACCAGTGGCTTGATGCCTTGATCGGAGAAACCCAATGGACGACGACACTCCACCGCTTCGGCTAGTAGACCCTGACGAAACTCCCGTAGAACTAGATGTCAATTCGATCGAGCCTCGCTCAGTGGGAGACCATTTACACAACGCTGAGCTTTTAGTAGAGATACTGCCTTACATCCAACGCTGGCGGGGCAAGCTCGTTGTTATCAAATACGGCGGAAGCGCTATGACCGACGGCGCCTTGGCTAGACGTTTCGCCGAAGATGTTGTGCTTATGCACCAAGTCGGCATCTTGCCCCTAGTGGTCCACGGAGGTGGACCTCAAATAGGTGACTTAATGCAACGATTAGGAAAGGAACCGGAATTTCGTGAGGGTCTGAGAGTCACCGACGCCGAGACGCTCGATATCGCCCGAATGGTTCTCGTTGGCAAAGTCAACCGAGACATCGTTGGATCAATCAATATTCACGGGCCTTTAGCCGTGGGAGTAAGTGGTGAGGACGGCGGACTTATTACCGCAGCCGCTCGCAACCCTGAACTCGGCTTCGTTGGTGACGTCGATTCCGTCGATCCGACACTGCTGACCAAGCTTTTTGCTGAAGGTCTTATTCCCGTAATGTCCACCATTGGAACTGACGCTTCAGGTCAGGCGTACAACATAAACGCGGACACAGTTGCGGGCGCGGTTGCTGAGGCGATAGGCGCTGAAAAGGTGGTGTACCTCACCGACGTCGACGGTCTCTACGAAGACTTAGACAACAAAGATTCGCTCATCGGTCGAATCAACGTAAATGAGCTTCAAGCCAAGCTTGCATCTGGACAAATCACCGATGGGATGATCCCCAAAATTGAAGCGTGCATCCACGCAGTAAGCAACGGCGTCACTAGCGCTCACCTCCTCGACGGAAGAATTCCCCATGTGGCTCTGCTCGAAATTTTCACCGACGCAGGCATCGGGACAATGATTACCGACTGAACTTCGAACTAAATATTCCCAACTAACCAGGATATTTCTCCAATGAATAGATCAACAATCGCAGCTGAAGATCCAGAGGCCTACCCACTCATGCCGACGTACGGGCAACCCCCGGTGCAGTTTGTCAGAGGTTCAGGTACGGAGCTTTATGACCGCGACGGCAAACGGTACCTCGATTTTCTTTGCGGCTTAGCAGTGACCTCTCTTGGTCATTCTCATCCAGCGGTAGCTGAAGCTCTCGCCGAACAAGCACGGACTCTTCTGCATGTTTCCAACTTGTATGAAACCGCGCCGGGTTTAGAAGTAGCGGCGACGATTGACAGACTTCAAGGTGGGGGTGGACAGGTCTTTTTCTGTAATAGCGGAGCGGAATCATTAGAAGGCGCCATCAAGCTCGCCCGAAAAAATGGCGGCAGAGGAAAGCATGTAGTCGTCAGTGCGCTGAGGTCGTTCCATGGAAGAACCCTCGCAACCCTTCACGCAACCGGACAACCCGAAAAACACGAGACATTCCAACCTTTGCCTGAAGGTTTCAGACACGTCCCATATGACGACTTCGATGCTTTGGAAGCGGTGATCGATCCTTCCTGCGCAGCGGTGTTGCTGGAAGTTGTCCAGGGAGAAGGAGGAGTCAATGTTGCAGATGGCGAGTACCTGAAGCAGGTTCGTCAATTGTGTGACGAGCGAGAGATGCTGCTGATGTTTGACGAGGTCCAAACAGGGTTCGCCCGCACTGGGGAGTGGTTCGCGTGGCAACACCACTTCGATTCGACGAGTGAGACCCGACCAGACGTCGTGACAATGGCCAAGGCACTAGGAAATGGCGTTCCCATCGGTGCCATCTGGGCGAAGCGAGAAGTTGCTGCGGCCTTCGAGCCCGGTGACCACGCAACAACCTACGGAGGTCAACCGTTAGCCACGTCAGCGGCTCGCGCAGTCCTTCGAGTCATGGAGGCCATTGATGCCCCCAACCGCGCGCGTGCTATGGGCGATGAACTCATGGGCAGGCTATTGGAAGTCCCCAATGTGATCGATACGCGGGGTCTTGGACTGCTCATCGCTGCTGAAATTGATACCGAAGTAGTAGGTATGACTGGGCCTGAAATCGCGCTCGGATGCTTAGACGCGGGCCTAGTGGTCAATGGAATAAGCCCGACAGCCATCCGTCTCGCCCCACCCTTAACTGTTTCTTCTGAAGAGATCGACGAAGCAATGGAAATATTGTCGGCTGTTGTCGGAGGAAGTTGATGCGGCATTTTCTTGAGGTTGACGACCTCAGCGTTGATGAACTTCGGCGAGTTCTCCAACTCGCGCGCGACCCGGCTCCGCCCAAGGTGCTCGAAGGTCAAGGAGTGGCGCTGATATTTGAAAAACCATCAGGTAGAACTCGCAACTCTATGGAAATGGCGACTGTGCAACTGGGTGGGCACCCTATGTACATCAAACCCGAAGAACTGGGCATAGATAGCCGCGAAACAGCTGAAGACGTGGTTCGCGTTATGGCTGGCTATCACGCCGTATTAGCAGCGCGGGTCTTTGATCACGATCGTCTTGAACGCATGGCCACTACCGACGCGATGCCCATCATTAATTTACTTTCCGATGTCGCGCATCCGATGCAAGCCCTAGCAGATTTGCTCACAATCGAACAAGAAATTGGCCTTGCCGATGTGGGTCGAGTCGCCTATGTCGGAGATGCGAACAATGTCTGGCGGTCTCTGGCCATTGGTTGCTCGATGCTCGGGATTGACACCGCTGTTGCGTCTCCTCCCGGCCATGGTCCTACTGAATTGGATACAGACCGTGTCTTAGGGCGGGGAGGTTCCTTAATGGTGACCTCTGATCCGCTAGAGGCGGTAAATGGCGCCGACGTGATTTACACCGATGTGTGGACGTCTATGGGGCAAGAAAGCGAGAAAGAAGAACGGCTCGACGCGTTCGAAAGATTCAGAGTTGATTCGACGCTGATGGGTGGTGCTAGCGAGCGGGGGATCTTTATGCACTGTCTTCCCGCTCATCGTGGTGAAGAAGTCACGGATGAAGTATTGGAAAGCGAGCGAAGCAAGGTCTTCCCTCAGGCACAAAATCGTATGCACAGCGCGCGTGGCCTGCTTTGGTGGCTCAATGGGGAGGCGATGGAGGGATGACTAGCAAATCTCAGCGACAACATCTGATTGAGCGGCTTTTGGCGGAACGTTCCGTCGGTGACCACAGCGAACTAGTGGAGCTTCTGGCTATGGAAGGAGTAGAGGCATCGCAGGCGAGCGTAAGTCGAGACCTCGATGAACTTGGCGCGGTGAAACTTCGAGCGGGAGGCCGCACGGTCTATGCGATACCCGAGATAGCGACCCAAAGGGCTATTCCCCTTGAAACTCTTCGGCGAGTCTGCGGCGATTGGGTTGTAGGAGCTGAACATTCTGACAATCTGGTGGTTCTGACCACTCCTCCAGGCTCCGCTCACGTTGTTGCATCAGCGATCGACCGCAGCGACAGTACCGATGTCATCGGCACCGTCGCCGGCGACGACACCATTCTTGTGATTGCTGCCCGACACACGAGCGGCGAGGCAGTAGCCGAACATTTCCGTGATTTAGCAGGGCTTTGAGACCCATAAATTCGAACCGACTTCACCAAACTTTCTGACAGGACTTACTTATGGCGGATGGCAACACCCTTTGGCATGGTCGCTTTACTGGCGGCCCCAGCGAGGCCCTTCGGGCTCTTAACGACTCGCTGCCTTTTGATCAGCGCATGTTTAGAGAAGACATCGCGGGTTCTAGGGCACACGTTCGGATGCTGCAGGCGGTTGGGCTCCTAGATGATGCAGAACTTTCTGAAATCCTTGACGCGCTCAACACGGTTGAGGGGGAGATGGAACAAGAAACGTTCGACTGGGCGGAATCTGATGAAGATATTCACACCGCCGTGGAACGACGTGCGACAGAACTGACTCCCGCCGCCGCAAAAATGCACACTGGCCGAAGTCGAAATGATCAGGTAGCCAACGATGTTCGTCTCGTAGCAATAGGCGAAATCGATTCCCTCAAAGAAGTACTCGCGTCACTTATCAAAGCGCTACTCAACAGAGCGGAAGAGGCCCTCGAACGCGAGATCTATCTCCCGGGATATACCCATTTGCAACGAGCCCAACCCGTTGATCTTGCACAC
>Ga0206683_10001940_pt1 | contig 14075 bp, 14 predicted proteins | sample M280m12015metaG_FD_155483 | JGI IMG/M metagenome (GOLD analysis project Ga0206683, IMG submission 155483) | Ammonia-oxidizing marine archaeal communities from Monterey Bay, California, United States - M2 80m 12015 | ecosystem: Environmental > Aquatic > Marine > Intertidal zone | place: USA...
TCCGTAAACTCTCTAATTGTGTAACACTTACCTGTAGCTACAACTAAGTCTACAGGCTTATCTTGCTGTAGCATTAGCCACATCATCTCAACATAATCTTTAGCATATCCCCAATCTCTTTTAGCATCAAGATTTCCTAATTCTAATATATCTTGTTCTCCTTTAGATATTCTAGCAACAGCCTGTGTTATTTTTTTTGTAACAAATGTTTCTCCTCTTCTTGGTGATTCATGATTAAATAAGATACCATTACAAGCAAACATATTATACGATTCTCTGTAATTTACAGTGATCCAATATGCATATAACTTTGCTGCTCCGTATGGCGATTTGGGATAAAATGGTGTTGTTTCACTTTGAGGTTCTGTTCTGGGTAAACCTCCGAACATTTCAGATGTAGAGGCTTGATAGAATTTTGTCTTTACGCCAGTATCTTTAATAGCATCTAATAACCTTATTGTTCCAACAGCATCAACCGCACCAGTATATTCAGGAACATCAAAAGAAACCCCAACATGAGATTGTGCTGCTAAATTATATACTTCATCAGGCTTTATCTTAGAAATTAAAGAATGTAGATTACTGGAGTCAGTTAAATCACCATGATAACTTTTAAAATTTTTATGATTCCAATATTTTTGTGGAATTCTTTTTGTAGTAAAAACAGAAGATCTTCTAATTATTGCGTGAACTTCATAGCCTTTGTCTAACAAAAACTCCAATAAATATGATCCGTCTTGGCCTGTTACACCTGTTATAAATGCTTTTTTCATTTTTTTTAATAATTTACTTATTTAAATATATTTATTTCAACGATTTTATTTGTTTTGTAAGACCACTAGAAGAGAGCCTGTGATCTCTAGAATTGTAATAGATTTCTATTCCTTTTTATTCGCAGTAGTATCTGCCAGCATTAAAAAGATCAAAGGTTGAAAAGGTGATTCCTACTTTCATAATATATATTTCTCGACTACCGTCGGTAGTCTTAATTATTCTTACTTATTCCACCGTGACTGACTTCGCCAAATTACGCGGCTGGTCTACATTTTTATTCAATAACACCGCGATGTGGTAGGATAGTAACTGCAAAGGGATAGTGGTGAGCAGTGGGCTTAAACATTCTAGCGTCTCGGGTACCTCAATCACATGATCGGCCAACTCCTTCACCGTCGTATCCCCTTCGGTGACAATAGCAATAATTTTACCCTTACGAGACTTAATTTCTTGAATGTTGGAGACTGTTTTATCGTAATGTCCCTTATTAATAGCTACCACAATCACCGGCATATTTTCATCGATCAGGGCAATGGGGCCATGCTTCATCTCAGCTGCAGGATAGCCCTCCGCGTGGATATAGGAGATTTCTTTTAGTTTTAGTGCGCCTTCCAAGGCCACTGGAAAATTAACGCCTCGACCCAAATACAAACAGTTATGTTTGGTTTTATAAGTATGGGCAATTTCTAAAATACGTTGGTTGGCGAGTAAAGCAATTTCTAGCTTTTGTGGAATGAGTTCCAACTCGTTCACAATTTCTTTATATTGAGATGCCGAAATCGATTCTTTGGCCTTGGCCATGCGGAGTGCCATAAGAAACAGTACCGTAATTTGCGTTGTAAAAGCTTTGGTAGATGCCACCCCTATTTCGGGACCCGCGTGGGTATAAGCACCGGCATCGGTTACTCTAGAAATGGTCGAGCCTACCACATTGCAGACTCCAAATACAAAAGCCCCTTTTTCTTTAGCTAGCTTAATCGCTGCTAAGGTATCGGCCGTTTCTCCTGACTGGGAGATGGCTATAACCACATCTTGATTGCTAATAATAGGATTGCGATATTTAAACTCAGAAGCATATTCCACCTCTACGGGAATCCGTACCAAGTCCTCTAAAATATACTCGGCCACTAAACCAGCATGCCAAGAGGTACCACAGGCCACGATAATGATGCGCTTGGCATTTAAAAATTTATCAAGGTGTTCCTCAATCCCAGCCATTTTAATGAGCCCCTCCTCAGCCAACAAGCGCCCTCGATAGGTATCTTTTATCGCTCGTGGTTGTTCATAAATTTCTTTGAGCATAAAATGTTTATAGCCACCCTTTTCGATGGCATCGAGGCTGAGCTCCAATTCTTGGATATAATAATCGGTAAAGGTATCAGTTGCAATAGAAAGTATTTTGGGTGGACGATCTTGTTTAATGATGGCCAACTGGTAATCTTCTAAATACACCGCCTTATTGGTATACTCAATAAAAGGTGAAGCATCACTGGCGATAAAATACTCTTGATCGCCCATGCCAATAGCTAGGGGACTCCCTAATTTAGCCACGATCAGCTCATCTGTTTTTTTAGTATCAAAAACGACAATGGCGTAGGCTCCTACCACCTGGCTTAAGGCCACTTGTACCGCCTTACCGAGTTGATACTGATGCGATTTTTGGACGTCCTCGATTAAATTCACCAAGACTTCGGTATCGGTATCGGAGTGAAAAACATAGCCTTTACCCACGAGTAGTTTTTTGAGCGCCTCGTAATTTTCGATGATTCCATTATGGATGAGGGTTAATTCCCCCGAGTTGGAACTGTGTGGATGCGCATTGGCATCGGAAGGGATCCCATGGGTGGCCCAACGGGTATGCCCCATACCAATGGTCTGATTAGCGTCTTTAAAATTGGCCAAGGCTGCTAAATCGGCGACCTTACCTTGTGTTTTATACAAGGAGACCACTTGATTTTTATAAAGAGCTATTCCGGCACTGTCATAGCCCCGATATTCGAGCCGTTGAAGCCCTTTTAATACCAAAGGAGCTGCTTTTTGATGGCCCATATACCCTATAATTCCGCACATAATTTTATATTTTTTTTTATTTTAATGATCATTAACGGTCTTCATAAATATTGCTGCTACTAGGTAAGACAACATTAAAATTGGTAAGCCGATGATTTTATGGATAGGATTCATCTGGCTACTAAGCTGGTTAAAAAAAATCCAATATTTTTTTAAATTTTTCATGTTTTTATTTTTGTTCCTATAAACACTTTTACAATGGTTAGGTTCGTTTATTCCTTCTATTGAAAATAGGACTGTGATAGGCTCTTGATAGAATACTAATTGATTATTATACTATATTTAAAAAAAAAGGTAAACCCACCTTAATAACACTTTAAAAAAATAAAACTTTTATAATCTGTATAAATTACCGATACTGGCTCGGCTGTGATTATTGACTCCAAATACCCATTTACCTAGTACTTGGTCATTGATCCCCAGCTCACCGAAAACCAATAGTTGATCCCAAAACCTTGTTAGTTATCATTATTGTTCGGAGAATCGTATTAAATTTTGTATAAAACTCCCAAACTTGTTTGGTGATGGTTGGTACTGCTACTCCCAACACCCCATTTACCAAGGGTATTTAAATTAAGGCCCCATTGATCTGAAAACCATACATTAAGCCCTAGCCCAAAATTAAAGGTAAAAACATCAGTAGGATCTACAATCACTCCAGGATTTTCTTGACTGGTGTAGTCTCCAAAATGACTGACACCCATTCCAAGCGATACATAAGGTTCGTAGGTTTTAGCACCCAAAAAATAATAGTTGGCAGCCACATCAAAGGCAAAGTAGCCCATATCATTGCCTCCTTCTGATTCGCCGAGGATGGTACTGCCATCAACTACTTTACCATCTTTAGCCCAGTTATGTGAGAGAGTAGCTTTGGCTTTCCATTTGCTGGCGATGTTCGTTTCTACACTTAGGTAAACAGGAACACCTCCAAAAGCCCAATGGTCGCTGTTGGTTAGGTCTTCGAATACAGCTCCCGAATTGTTAAGAGCATTGAACCCTAAACCCAGCACGTATTCAGTACCGGCTCCCGTTTTTGGGGTCGTTTCTTCTTGAGGGCTTTCTTGTTCATTTTGAGCGTTCATCATTAAAACAGTGAACATACTTACAAATAATAATAGACTTGATTTTTTCATGATAAATTGATTGTTTGAATTAGTTGATTGTTTGAATTTGTTGTAAAAGGGATCAGTTATAAGGATGTTTGCTGGCAGACACCATTAAAATAGATCCCCCGTATTTTTTTTGATAGACTTATTATATTAAGCTTTTTATAATCTATTATAATATTATATGAAGCAGACAAAAAAAATGAAAAAATTCATCCTTTTTTTTTAAATCTTTTTTTGCTTTAAGGATTTTTGGATCAACTCTCTTATAAAAGCGCTCACCGGTTTCGGTCTTTTGTTATTGTTAAGTGCTTCGTTTAAAATGACCCAATTAATTTGACTCACCTCCTCAGAGGTAAGCAATACTTGTAGTTTTTCAGTTAATTTTTCACTCATGACTTTGTGATATATTAATGTAATTATTAAATGATAATAGTATGGTAAGATATTAGTGAGATAATATTATTTTTTTGATTTATAAAAATAATTAACCGACTCTTTTTTTAAAGTGTTGGAATACTAATTTTATGCACTAATAGCGTCTTGTGTGGTAATGGAAACTTTTAAACCCAACTCTTTAAGTACTAGTTGCACTCGATTGGAATTAATATTTTGAATCACACCATCTTTTCCCTTAAAGGGACCTTTATGAATAGATAAACAGTCTCCTGGTTTTAAGTTTTGTACTTTTACTGCTAAGACCTCGCCAGTTAACCAGCTTTTGAGAGTTTCTATTTCTTGATCTTTAACGATAGCGGGACGATTTAGCCAAAATAAATAGCGTACTACACCCGGAGCTGCATAAACCAACTCACGTTCTTTGGGAGCTAAATGCACAAAAAGGTAGGAACTAAATAAAGGAACCTCCACTGTTTTTTTCCGATCAGACCATTGACGTACTTCTTTTACTATAGGACAATAGACATCGATTCCCGATTTCTCCAATATCAAAGCTGTTTTCTTTTCGTTCCTTGCTTTTGTATAAACGACGTACCATTTTTTTTTCATAAACTAGTATACGTTACTCTGAATGATTTAAAATTTTTTCTATTTGTAACAACTGCTTACTACTAATAGTAAGGTTAGAGGTTCGGTTGCCGAAGGTGTCAAAAAAATAAGCACCCAATGGATTTTTTTTAGTAATTACTAATTCTTCAAATGGATTTTTCAATGGTCTGTTTTTTTTTGAATTTTTACTAAGCAAGGATGATAAATCGTATGTTTATGAGCATCGATATTCCAAGGATAATGTACAAGAGTATTCTAATATACTTAAGAAAACTTTTACTAATTAATTTTGAATTTTCCATAAAATTAAAATTTTATATAAATATTTAGTTTAAAAAAAAATTACGACTTCGTCGGGTCGCTCACACAACTAATTGCTTTAAAAAAATCTTTTTTTTATTTATCTGGGAGTTTTAAGACTGAGCACCCAAATAGATATTTATTAATTAATTGTAAAATTATTATAGTATTGTAGTTTTATCACATATTATTTAGCAATTCACAAAGTTTCATGTAAACTCACCTATATTCACCTATTTTAATTTAAAAAATAATATTTATATTTGTGTAGCTTATGAAAAAGACAATTTTATTTATTGGGTTATTGTCCTCTGTATTTATTGGGTTTTCTCAAAATCCAAAAATCATTGACACACTTGAAATACACAATCAAATTAAGTTATATGGTATAGATGAAAAAAATTTAGATTTTAAATATCATTTTTTTAGTGATATCGTTTTTTTAAACGATTCAACTCTCTTATACAACCCGAACTCAACTCTTCATTTATTTAAAATATATTTAGGTGATATTCCTAGGGTATCCAAAATTTCGAAAGAAACTCATTCAGGTCATAATTATAATAGACATTTATTTTTATACGATGATATTTTATATAGTTATGGTGGTCAAGGTTTATTTAATTCATTTCCTGATCTTTTATACTTTGATTATTCAAGTGGACAGTGGATTAAAAAAGATATAAAAAACTACCCATTTGATGCACAAAAAGTTTTAAACTCATGGAGAATTGGTAATAAAATCATGGTTCTTTTATCAACTTTTTCAGAGTTTGAAACAGCAAAACTTGATACAAAATTACAGTTATCTTTTGGAGAGATAAATCTTGATAATTTTGAATTTATTCAAAAAAGAAATTTCACTAGTACTACTCAAGAATTGTTAGTTCAATCTGGTTTAGGGTTTTTTAGAGGAAATTATATATATGATTCTGATCTTTACTCTTTACACGGATATTATCAGGAATATGGTAACATCAAATACAGAATTTTTGATAAAAAATTAGCTTCTTTTAAAAGAACCACTGAATTAGATAAATTAAAACCTGTTAATGGCTTTTCATACATCTATATTAGAGATTCAACAATTTATTATAGAGATCAACGCGGAAACATAGAATATCTTGATGTCGATTTAGGAAGAATATTGCATAGTAAAGACTATTTTGAACTATATAAATCAAAAACCATATCACCATATTATATTACCAGTATACTCATAGTAATTTGCATAGTTATTTTTTACTTTATTAAAAGAAAAAAAGGATCTAATTTAAATAGTTTGACAGATACATCAAAACAGGAAATATTTATTATTGAAAATAAATTAAAAGATCTAAAGTTACAGACCATTACCAAAGAAAAACTAGATGATTTATTTGGGATATCACATCACACTTATGAAACTACAAAAACAAGAAGAAGTGAAATCATTAGTATTATAAATAAAAATACTAAAATAAAAATTATAAGAGTAAGAAAACAAAATGATAAAAGATTTTTTGATTATAAAATAAGTTAGTTTAAATAACTAATTTAGTTTTACTGTTAGACGATTAAACATTAAAAAATATTATGCGCAAATAGCGTCTTGTGTGGTAATGGAAACTTTTAGACCCAACTCTTTAAGTACTAACTGTACGCGATTGGCATTGACACTTTGGATCACCCCATCTTTTCCCTTAAAGGGTCCTTGATGAATGCACAAAGAATCTCCAGCTTTTAAGTTTTGCACCTTTGCAGACAAAACTTCGCCCGATAGCCATCTTTTTAGGGTTTCTATTTCTTGATCTTTTACAATAGCGGGACGATTAAGCCAAAACAAATACCGAACTACTCCGGGAGCTGCATAAACCAATTCGCGTTCTTTGGGTGCTAAATGCACAAAAAGGTAGGAGCTAAACAAAGGAACCTCCACTGTTTTTTTACGATCGGACCATTGTCGCACCTCTTTTATCGTTGGACAATAAACATCGATTCCAGATTTCTCTAGCAGTAAAGCAGCTTTCTTTTCGTTCCTTGCTTTTGTATAAACGACGTACCAATTTTTCTTCATAACCTCAGTTAATAAACTATTATTGATTTAAAATTTTTTCAATTTGTGTTAACTGCTTACTACTAATGGTAAGGCTGGAAGTTCGGTTACCAAAGGTGTCATAAAAATAAGCACCCAATGGGTTTTTTTTAGTAATTACTAATTCTTCAAATGGATTTTTCATAGGATATAAATTAAGATGGAACGTCGATTTAAATAAAAGGTTTTAGGCAACTAATACAAATCGAATATTTAACAGCAAGGAAATCCCTAGCATAACATAAAGGGATACTTTTATAAATCGCATTGAATTTCTGTTAATAAGTCTCGTGTTTTCCATAGCTAAAAGTTTTAAATTAATATGTTTTTTTGAGTTATCTGCATGACTCCGTCCCGTCGGTCACACAACTATTTTTTTTTTAATTTTTGGTTGTAATTAATTTTTGATAAAATCATTACTTGAGACTGCAAACATATACTATTAAAATATACTAAACAAGATAAAATGACATTTTCTTACGTTTATTTGCATTAAACTATAGTTAAAAGGTTATAATTAAAAACTGTGATTTTTATGATGTAGCTATAAAAAATCAATATTTTTTATCTATACACCTAATAATTAGCACTTTATTATGATAGTAGGATCGTATTTTTATTTAATCATATTTATTGTGTAACATTTTAAAATAGAAAAAATCCTACTTAAAATAAAATTAACTATAGACGAAAGGTATTTAATGTTCGATGTATAAACTAAAAAAGCATCACTTTTAAGTGATGCTTTTAACAGCGATGCTGTTTGATTTCTAATACTCTATCCCCAAAATATTAGACTGCAAAAATATATAACTACATTTTAACTTGCAAGTAAATATTAAAAAAAATATAGCTGAAATGCTTTTTAGTATAGTTTATATGATTTTATCTAAGGTTATTTGGTTTTGTATTTTTTAAGAACTCTAAATATTAAACAGTTCTGTAAGGACGACTATTTTTAATTACTTAACTCTAATTTATTTTCTTCCCAGAGTAAAATACCACCATCCATATCATAAATTTTAGTAAAACCTAGATCTTTTAATTGAATGGCTGCTTCTGCACTCCGACCTCCTTTATAACAATACACATAAACAGGTTTGTTTTTGTCCAATATTTTTACTTTTTCCTTAAAATCATCACTGGTAACACAAATATTTTGTGCTCCTTTAAGATGATTGCCTTTATATTCCTCTGGAGTTCGAACATCGACAAGCTGAATAGAGGGATCCTTATAGATAGCATCGTAAACTTGTTGGGGAGAAATAAGCTCAATATCACCTTTAATGTCGGTTATCTGTGTGGGGGATTCTTTACAAGAACTAAAAAAAGTGATTCCTATCCCTAAAGCTATAATTAAAATCTTTTTCATAATGTAAATTTATAGATTTAAAAAATAGAAAGCCTATTTCGTATTGATTTTTTATAATTATTTATAATTATATTGAGAAAAAATAAATAATATGAATTTTTTAAAGATAGGAAGTTGCCTCTTTTTTTTATGTAGCCTAGTTGCTTGTAATAAGGGCAGAACCTTAACGACCAAAGATTTTACGACGGTATTTGAAAAAACAGCGGGATTAGAAACATCCACCTATCCTGAAATTATCGATTTTTATAAGCAACTAGCTGCCGACTACTCGACCATTGCCATCTACGAAATGGAAGATACTGATAGTGGTAAGCCCCTACATTTGGTTACTTTTAATCCAAATAGATCTTTCGAATCTGAATTTTCGCCAGTCCAAAAACAAAATATTTTGTTGATTAATAACGGAATTCACCCCGGAGAAAGTGATGGAATAGACGCTTCCATGATGCTATTAAGAGATTTGGCGCAAGAAAAAATTAAAACGCCACAACAAACAATCATCGCAGTGATTCCTGTTTATAATATTGGAGGTGCTTTAAATAGAAATTCTAGCACAAGAACCAATCAAAATGGACCTAAAGCCTATGGTTTTAGGGGTAATGCTAGAAATTATGATCTAAATAGAGATTTTATAAAAGCAGATTCTAAAAACTCCAGAGCCTTTACCAAGATATTTAGAAAGCTTCGCCCTGCATTGTTTATAGACAATCATGTGAGTAACGGAGCCGACTATCAATATACCTTAACTCATTTATTTACCCAACATAACAAATTAGGGGGTGCTTTAGGAAATTATTTACACCAGACCTTTATGCCTGCATTGGAAGATTCGCTTGCACAAAAAAATTGGGACATCACTCCCTACGTCAACGTTTTTAATAGTACTCCAGATCAAGGATTTAAGCAGTTTTTTGATTCACCGCGATATTCAACGGGTTATACCACCTTATTTAATACTCTAGGAATGATGGTCGAAACACACATGCTAAAACCTTATAAAAAAAGAGTGGAAGGCACCTATGAATTAATGAAAACCTTTATTGCAATCGCCGAAAAAGAAGCCGAGCAAATCAAAAAAATAAGTCGTTATTCCAAAAGCAGGTATCCCGTAGGAGAGTCGTATCCTATTTCTTGGAAAATAGATAGCTCAAAAACAACAACGCTCAACTTTAAAGGCTATACCGGCACTCTAGTTTCGAGTAAGGTGACGCATTCCGATCGGTTAAAATACGATCGAAACCTCCCCTTTACTAAAAAAGTTGCGTACCAAAATTATTACCTGCCGGATAAAAAAATTAGGATTCCTGAAAGTTACATCGTTCCTAAAGGTTGGTGGCGAATCGTAGAGCTTTTAAAGCTTAACCAAATTGAAATGGTCCCAATAAAAAAAGATACGATGATCGAGGCAACTGTTTATAAAATTGAAAACTTTCAAACAGTCCAAAATCCTTATGAAGGGCATTACCTGCATTACAATACCCAAGTGAGTTCTATGAAAGAGCGAGTTCAGGTTAGTGCCGGAGATTATAGGATTACGACCCAACAAGAGGGGATTCGATATCTGCTAGAAACTTTAGAACCCAGCGCAACTGATTCTTTTTTTAATTGGAATTTTTTTGACACCATTTTACAACAAAAAGAAGGTTTTTCGCCCTATGTATGGGAAGACAAAGCTTTTGAACTCCTGGAAAACGATGCTGCACTCCAAAAAGAATTTGAACGCAAAAAAACTAAAGATCCACTTTTTGCGAAAAACGCTTACGAACAATTGGATTGGATTCATAAACAATCGGACCATTATGAGAAAGCACATTTGAGATATCCTATATTAAGATTAGGCGATTAAGATAGGCTACTAAGGGAAATTATAAAATCCGGTCTTTTGGATGGGTCGTTAGGTATTCTTTAGGGAATAGCAACTTGATGTTCTCGTAGCTGTCTCGCAATGCTTTTTGAGATTTTTCAAAATTTTTCCATTTGGCCTTTTTAATACCTTCATCGGCCTGAGGGCTTAAAGCACCACCATAATCGCTGTACATTTCGTACCAATAGGTGATTTTTAACTTAAATTCTTCGTTTCGCTTGAATACATGATAGGTTTTGGTTATAAAATCTCTGATTTCCAAATTTTGAACGCCCGTTTCTTCCTCAACTTCACGAATCGCAGCTTCTTCCTTGGTTTCTCCTTTTTCGATACCTCCTTTTGGCAAATCCCATTTAGAATTTCGATAAATAAATAAAATTTCTTGTTTATGATTATAAACCAAACCTCCAGCTGCTTTAACGACTGGTAATTTTTTCTTTAAAAATTTTTCTAATTTCTCCTCGTTTTTATGATACAAGTTAATATAGTCCAAGTCTCCTTTTAAAATTTGTTTGATTAACTTTTTAAAGTTTACAATCTTTAAAGGAAGCGAAGTGTATTGACGTCCAATCTTTTTTTTAGTAGATAGAATTATAGGGATGTCTTTAACAAAAACTTTATACATTTGCAGTATGATTTTAAATAAAGAGACTGCTCAAAAAACAGCCGAATTACTTTTGCAAATTAATGCAATAAAATTACAACCACAAAAACCTTTTACTTGGGCCTCTGGATGGAAATCTCCGATTTATTGTGATAATAGAATAACCCTGTCCTATCCAATCATCAGAAATTTTTTAAGAGAGAATTTAGCAAAGCAAATTGAAACGATCTACGGAAAGCCCGATGTGATTGTTGGAGTAGCAACTGGAGCGATTGGAATTGGAGCCCTGGTGGCAGATGTGCTAAACCTACCCTTTTGTTATGTAAGACCCGAGGCAAAAAAACACGGAAGACAAAATAAAATAGAAGGACACATTGAAAAAGGGCAAAGTGCCATTGTTATTGAAGATCTAATTAGTACGGGTAAAAGTAGTTTACTGGCAGTAGACACTTTGAAAGAAACAGGAATTAAAGTGAAAGGAATGTTGGCAATTTTTACCTACGGATTTGAAATTGCTGAGGATAACTTTAAAAACGCAGCAGTAAGCTTACACACGCTAAGTGATTATAAAAACCTCTTGCAATTGGCAGAAAAATCAAACTACATCACCGCATCAGAGGCCGATGTTTTAGCTGCCTGGCGTACGAACCCCGATACTTGGGACCAATAATTAGCATTGTTTTTGAATCTATAATCTAAAAAAAGAAACATGAATTTAACAAGTAAAAAAGTAACCGTTCAAAAATCAGCAAATGAACTTTGTGATTTTTTATGTGAGGTTAAAAATTTCGAGAAATTGATGCCCGAAAACATAAGTAAGTTTGAATTAATTCGAGAAAATGCGTTTATTTTTGCATTGAAAGGAATGCCAGAAATTGCACTGGAGGTAAAAGAAGTCCGTTCACCAAATAAAGTGATATTGGGAGCTATCAGCGATAAACTTCCCTTTACACTTATTGGAAACATCAGCGCTTTAAACGAGCAATCAGCGAGTGTTGAATTGGAATTTGAAGGAGATTTTAATCCTATGATGGCGATGATGATTAAGGGCCCTATTACAAAATTTATAGATACGCTTTCCTCAAATCTAGAAGGACTCTAAAAAAGTAATTTTAGTGCTTTAGGCTGAAAAGTTTTCATCGCATGCGTTTCACTTTCGATTATAAGTTCGCCTTGATCACTTACCCCTTGAATAATTCCGTTAAACCGTTTTCCTGAGGGATCCTCAAAAACTGAAATCATTCCTTTTCTAAAAAGGAACGACTCGTATTCTTTTTTTAGGCTTGCCATAGCAAGCGCTTCAATTTTATTTAATTGTATCTCTAATTGTTCCAGTAAGCATTCAAAAACAGAGTCTACATCAAATTTTTTATGGGCCGATAAATACATAGAAGTTGCCTGAGGAAGTTGATTAAACGTTTCTTGATTCACATTTAATCCTATACCAATAATACTGGAAACAATTTGACCTTGTTTTATTTTATTTTCGATTAAGATTCCTGCCATTTTTTTAGACTGTGACATTATGTCGTTTGGCCATTTTATCGAAATATCTGGGATTTGATATTTTTCTAATGCTTTTACGAGTCCCAACGAAACTGCGAAAGCTAGACTAGAAACCTTAGCTATTGAAAAGTTGTCATAGGCCTTAAATACACTAAATGAAAGACTTTTGTTAGCTGCAGATTGCCAAACAGCACCTTGTTGACCTCTCCCCTTTGTTTGATGGTTTGTTAGAACAACGGTAAAGTCGTCCAATACAGTAGTCTTACTTAAATTAACTAAGTAAGAATTTGTGGAGTCAATGGCATTAAGTTTGATTATATTCACAGCGTAAATAATATTGTGTTAATGTAACGTTACAATAACGTTCCAATAAACAAAAAAATAATAACTTTGCAACCTAATAAAAAAGGATAAATAAAATTATATTGAAGAAGAACAAAGGGACCGACCAACTTATCACAGAGATCGTCAGGGGAATTGAAGAAATTAAAGGTCAAGATATTGAAATATTAGATCTTAGAGAAATAGAAAATACGGTATGCGACTATTTTGTTATTTGTAATGGTACTTCCAATACGCAAGTAAATGCCATTGTAAATTCAGTACAAAAATTGGTTAGTAAGGCATTGCAAGAAAAACCATGGCATGTAGAAGGTAGTAACAATGCCGAATGGGTCTTGCTAGATTATGTGCACGTTGTGGTTCATGTTTTTCAAAAACAAATAAGAGATTTTTACAATATTGAGGGATTATGGGGAGATGCAACGTCCTTAAAAATAGAAACATCAACTAAAAAAGAAGAAGCCTAATGGCAAAAAATAGTAAAAAACCAGATTTAAAAAAACCAAAGTTTAATAGCTATTGGATTTATGCCGCTGTCATTGTTGTTTTTATAGGCTTAAATCTTTTTGGTGGTGGAAGTTGGTCTCAACTAAATAAAACAACTCAAGGAGAGTTTGAAACTTTTCTAAGAGACGGTGACGTCGAGAAAGTTGAAATCGTCAATCGTAAAATAGCTAAAGTATACTTGAGCCAAGAAGCAAAAACTAAAGAAATACATCGTAGTAAAAATAAAGGTTCTGGGTTTTTATCGAATGGAAAAGAGGCTTCCTACCAATTTGAGTTTGGAGATTTACAAAACTTTGAAAACAGTCTGAATCTCATAAAATCAAACAATGATTTAGCCACCACTGTGGTATACGAAACAGACAATAACGTAATGAGTGAAATTTTAATTTCTTTATTACCTTTTGTGGTGATCATTGGAATTTGGATATTTATTATGCGAAGAATGTCTGGGGGAACCGGAGGAGGTGCTGGTGGACAGCTATTTAACATCGGTAAATCCAAAGCAAAGTTATTTGACCAAAAAACAGATGTAAAAACGAGTTTCAAGG
>Ga0206683_10001941_pt1 | contig 14074 bp, 16 predicted proteins | sample M280m12015metaG_FD_155483 | JGI IMG/M metagenome (GOLD analysis project Ga0206683, IMG submission 155483) | Ammonia-oxidizing marine archaeal communities from Monterey Bay, California, United States - M2 80m 12015 | ecosystem: Environmental > Aquatic > Marine > Intertidal zone | place: USA...
TGACATGATACTGAAAAGAGCGCCCTACGTTGATCTGATTTTTGGACCTCAAACTCTACATCGACTGCCTAATATGCTCAATGATGTCCTTGATAAAAGTCAAGTAAGTATTGATATTTCTTTTCCGGAAATTGAAAAATTTGACCATCTGCCTGAGCCTCACAGCGATACTGCTTCGGCATTTGTTTCTGTGATGGAAGGTTGTAGTAAATATTGCACCTTTTGTGTTGTTCCCTATACAAGGGGTGAAGAAATTTCCCGTCCCTTTAACGATGTGATTCGTGAAGTCGAAATTCTGGCAGAACAAGGTGTTAAAGAAATCAACCTTTTAGGACAAAATGTTAACGCCTATCGTGGTCTTATGGATGATGGGGAAAGCGCTGATTTAGCTCTCCTTATTGCTATCGTCGCGCAAGTGTCAGGCATAGAACGTATCCGCTATACAACCTCTCATCCTGTTGAATTTAGTGATCGCTTAATCAAAACTTATGCCGAAGTTCCTGAGCTTGTTTCACATGTACATTTACCTGTACAGAGTGGCTCAGATAAAATTCTCGGCTCAATGAAACGAGGTCATACTGTGATTGAATATAAATCAAAGATTCGAAAGCTTAGAGAAATTAGACCTGATATTTCTTTGTCATCAGATTTCATTATTGGCTTTCCTGGAGAGACTGAAGAGGATTTCAATAACACAATGCAGCTTATCGAAGAGGTAGGCTTTGATAAATCCTTCAGTTTTATTTATTCAAAACGACCTGGAACGATTGCAGCAAGTCTTCCCGATGATGTTGATCAGACAGTCAAGAAACAACGACTTGGCTTTATACAAGATAAACTCAATGAGAATACTGAAAAAATCTCTAGATTAATGATTGGCAGTATCCAAAAAGTTCTCGTCGAAGGTCATTCAAAAAAAGGTAGTACTTTATCAGGTAGAACAGAAAATATGCGTACCACCCACTTTCAGGGCAATGAGGACTTGATTGGTCAAATAGTCTCTGTAAAAATTACCGAAGGTTTTACCAACTCTCTCCAGGGAGAGCTTATCTAACTATTTGGTCTTAACCAAAGCTTTGAATACCAGTAATATCGCCCCGCCTCCCTTGATGGCATTGTACAGTTATAACGACTCCTACCCTTTGGCAGTGACTCTCTTGCTTGAACATTGACCTTATTAGATGCAAGCCATGTCAACTCGGGCTGATCTTGACCAGACACAAAACAGGAAAATTGTTGTTTTTCGTTGTTCGTCAACTCGCGAGAAAAGATAAGAGTTAAGGATGGTTTGAAGTTTTCAGAAATACGGAGAGATTGTGGTTCTTCGAATTCAATTGGCATTGGCAATGTGTTTATCTTTAAAGTAAAACTGTCCATTTTTGCATAGGGTCCTGACATCGAAAATCTTGGTAAATTCAAAAAGTCACTGTTTTTGTTTATGGCGCCGGAATGTTGTCCAAAACCGACATAACCAAGATCACTTATTAGACGATAAGTCACATCATCAAATTCGCCATATGGGTAAGCAAAAAACTTTTCTTCAACACCTAACTCCTGTTGTATTCTTTTCTGTGCTTGAGTAATTTCATTTTGTACTACCTCAACGTTTTGTTCAACCAAATGAAGATGTTTCACACTGTGGTTATAAACATCTACAAAGTCTGACATTTCTTGGAGCTGCTTCCAAGACAACATCAGAGTATATTTCTTGTCAATAGATTCTGTAGAAACAAAGACCGACATCGGCATCTGGTATTTGACGAGTAACGGATAAGCATTAGTGTAGAGTGACAAAAACCCGTCATCTGCTGTCAAACTGACGCATTTTTTAGGCAATATTTCTTGCATTTTAAGACCCTCGATGACTTCTTCTAAGGGGAGCACTTTATAGCCGTTCTCGTAAAGATATTCTAGGTGCTTCTCAAAAACTGCTGGAGAGGTACTAGTAGACTGAGGCCCTTCGTCTGAAAAGCGGTGGTATAAAAGCAATACGCATTGATTTTCATCTGCAATAGAAATGTTCGGCCATAATACAAATAGCAAGAAAAAGGTATTTAAGATAAATCTAACTCTCTTCATAACATCAATGTTAAATTAAATGATGTGATAAATCATGCAACTTATCAATTGTTTTAAATGTAAATCAGTAAAATATTGACAATGAAATTTACTCTTGATATTCAAAGCTCCGATCAGCTGGCAAATATTTGCGGCTCCCTAGATAAAAACCTCGATAACATTGCAAAAAACCTAAAGGTAAAAGTGTCGAACAAAGGTTCTGACTTTAATATCAAGGGAGACAATGCACCATTAGCAATTAGTGTTTTGCAAGAACTTCTCTCATTATCAGAGAGTAAAATAATTGATTTTGGTGATATCGACCTTTGTATTAAATCTCAAACAAGTGGCAATGGTTCGACTAAATCAGTAACTATTAAGACAAGTCGTAAACATATAAATATTCGTAGTGCTAACCAACAAAACTATGTCAATGCTATTATTGAAAATGATGCAGTTTTTGCCATAGGACCCGCTGGTACTGGAAAAACATATCTAGCAGTTGCAAGAGCAGTTGAAGCTTTAGAGAGCTCAAATGTTAAACGAATTATTTTGGTCAGACCTGTTGTTGAAGCAGGAGAAAAACTGGGATTTTTGCCCGGTGATCTGAGTGAAAAAGTCGACCCCTATTTGCGACCTATTTATGATGCGCTTTACGAGTTCATCGGCTTTGAAAAGGTTAACAGATTAATAGAAAAACACGTTATTGAAGTTGCCCCGCTTGCATTTATGAGAGGTCGCACTTTGAATGAATGCTATATTATTCTTGATGAAGCTCAAAATACCACAATTCCTCAAATGAAAATGTTCCTGACTCGAATGGGTTTTGGCTCAAAGATGGTGATTACCGGCGATATCACACAAATAGATTTGCCTAACCCTAGTAAATCTGGTCTTTTAGATGCAATGAAAATACTTGATAGTATAGAACAAATCACTTTTTGTGAGTTAGACTCGCAAGATATTGTTAGACATCAGCTGGTTAAACGTATTGTAAACGCTTACGATCAAGCCCAATGAACCTCTCCAATGAAAAAATAATTGTCGGCCTGTCTGGTGGTGTTGATTCATCTGTTGCGGCCCTCATTTTGCTTGAAAAAGGATTTCATGTGGAAGCCTTGTTCATGAAAAATTGGGGTGAGGATGACGATGACGAATACTGTAGTGCCGCTGAAGACTTGTTGGATGCTCAAAAAGTCTCAGACAAGCTTGGAATCAAGCTTCATACGGTAAACTTTTCTCACGAATACTGGGAAGATGTTTTTGAGCACTTTCTATCTGAACATAAAAAAGGGCGAACACCAAATCCTGATGTATTGTGCAATCAAAGAATCAAATTTAAAGCATTTTTAGATTATGCAAAGGATTTAGGCGCCAATAAAATAGCGACTGGCCACTATGCAAGAATTATCAATAATGATGGCCACTACCTAATGAAAGCTGGAGTTGATGGGAGTAAAGATCAAAGCTACTTCCTCCATTTACTTAACCAAGATCAACTTTCACAGAGCCTTTTTCCACTTGGAGATTTACATAAAAAACAAGTACGTGAAATCGCACTACAGAATGGCTTTGAAAATGCTGAAAAAAAGGACTCTACAGGCATTTGCTTTATTGGAGAAAGGCCTTTTACGGATTTTTTAACCACATTTTTGCCTAAACAAAAGGGCGATATTGTAGATGAGAATGGTCGCTTTATTAAACACCACCAAGGGTTACCTTTTTATACAATTGGTCAGCGTAAAGGTTTGGAGATTGGTGGAGGCTATAGCGATTCCCATGAACCTTGGTTTGTTGCTGATAAGTTGATCGAGTCAAATGAAATTTTAGCTGTTCAAGGGGACCATCCATTGCTTTATCACAATACACTTGTTGCAGATAGTGTACATTGGATTGATCAGTCACCCGCTCTTCCCCACAAATGTAGTGCTAAAATACGTTATCGTCAAAAATCCCAAGAGTGTCAGGTAATGGGAATAGATGGCGACTGTATTCAGGTTAATTTTATTCAACCCCAAAGAGCGATAACACCTGGACAGTCAATCGTCTTCTATGACCATGATGTTTGCTTGGGTGGAAGTGTAATCAAATCAAAGTCGAATGAATAAAACAGCAAAACAAACTTTAGCATTGGCAAGTATATTTCAAACAACTGCTCTAGTTCATCAACTAGCCTCTACTGGGCAATGTGATAACCATAGTAATAAAGCAAGCCTAAATAGTATTGTCAGTAAGAGTGACAATGTTGATGAAATTTTTTCATCGCCCAAGGATTTACGAGTTGGCTTTGAATCTCTAAAAATATTACTCGAGAAGAAGCCAATTAGTATGCAAAATATCATGCTCTATTCAACAGCACTTATTAATCTAGAAAAAAAATTAATGAAAAAACCTCAATTACTGACTCAGATTTCGGCGGAAATTGACCACATTAAAAAACAAGACTTTTTTGACATTCATCACAGTAACTCAATTGCCAGACTTGCCGAACTCTATAAAAATACCTTGGGATGCCTCAACCCAACGATTATGGTTCGAGGTGAGCAGATCTATTTAACAAACAAACATACAGCAAACCATATTAGAGCCTTGCTTCTTGCTGGCATTCGCGCAGTTTCGTTATGGAAATCACAAGGTGGCAAGACATGGCACTTGTTGCTTAACAAGAAAAAAACTCTTAGCTACGTTAACTCCTTGGACGCATAACTAAGTGAAAACAAATACTTGCATTAATATTACTGAGACTTTATAATTCTGACTTTTGTAATTTAGCATTAAATTAGACAATATGGCCAATTCAGCAGGATCTAGAAAACGCGCAAGACAGGCAGTAAAACGCAATAATCATAACTCTCAAATCCGAGCTAAAGTTCGTACATTTGTGAAAAAAGTTGCGTATGCTGTTGCAGCAGGTGACAAAAAAGAAGCTGTTAGTGGTTTTTTAACCATGCAAAAAAACTTAGACCAAGCTGTCAGCAAAGGCTTAATCCACAAAAACCAAGCCGCTAGAAAAAAATCGCGTCTTAGTGCACAAATTAAAACCCTATAAATATCCTCTCTATACTCTGGCTCGGCTTTTAAAAGGTTAATCTTTAAATATCAAAAATCATTGCTATAATAAAAACCCTCTTGGAGGGTTTTTTTATATATCAAATTCAGTATTATTATGATTGATGAAAGCGATAAATCGTTATTTAGAAGTGCTGTTAATCAGCAAATGCCTATCGATAAAGATGCTGACAAGGATGAAGTCTATCACAACAAAAAGCATTGGAATAAGCCTTTTGAAGATTATAGCTATTTACCTAAACCCAATCTATCGGCATCAGACTCTATAAATCACACTCAAGCGGGCGTATCACCTAAAACATTAAAAAAATTAAAGCAGGGCAGGATTGGCTATGCGCCCTCTATAGATTTGCATGGACAAAAGATTGAGGAGGCATGTCAATCTCTTTCAAAGTTTATTCATTACCATGGCGATGAACGTTATATCCAAATAATTCACGGCAAAGGATATAACTCTGATCAAAACCTATCTATCTTGAAATCACAGGTAGTACACTATCTTAAGCAACATCCACAAGTGCTTGCATTCTGTTCTTGTCCCCAAAAAATGGGCGGCACAGGAGCGGTATTTGTGTATCTTAAAAGCAATGTTTAATCTTGACGAAGTCTACTCTGTTTCTGATTTTTTAAACTTATGTAGAAATTCAGTTGAACAAAACATACCTCATTGCTGGGTCCAGGGTGAAGTTTCAAATCTATCTAGGCCCTCTTCCGGACACTGGTATTTCTCACTGAAAGACTCAAATGGGCAAATTCGATGTGCTTTTTTTCGTCTCAATCAACGTAAAGTCCAGTTTTCTCCAGAAAACGGTATGTCTGTTGTAATAAGAGGTGCACCAACCCTCTATGAACTTAGGGGGGACTTCCAGCTGATTGTGCAACAGATGGAACCTGCAGGTATAGGTAATCTGCAGATTGCATTTGATCAATTAAAAAATAAACTTAGAGATGAAGGTTTGTTTGATGCGCAAAACAAAAAAAACCTCCCTGTCTCTCCAAAAACCATCGGAGTTATTTCTTCTTCTAGCGGTGCGGTAATCCGTGACATCATCCATGTACTAAAAACGAGATATCCATTTTCTAATATTCTTCTTTACGATACTATAGTGCAAGGTGAAGATGCCTATAAAAAAATTATCAAAGCACTTCGAATTGCAGATAATGATAAATTCTGTGATGTTCTTATATTGGCGAGAGGTGGAGGTTCAATGGAAGACCTATGGTCCTTCAATGAAGAAGAGCTAGCGAGAGAGATTTTTGCTTGTAAAACACCAATTATAAGTTCTATAGGCCATGAAACTGACACAACTATTGCAGATTTTGTAGCCGACGTTAGAGCTCCAACACCTACTGCTGCTGCTGTTATCGCAACACCTGATCGACTTGCAATAATCAATCAGGCAACAAAACTTAGAAAACAATTGCAGGACAGTGTCAATCAATCTCTTGACAAAATAAAGCTCTACCTTAACCTACTTCAAGCTAGAATTGTTGACCCTAGTCAACAACTGCAACGCAATGCTCAGAAACTAGACGAATATGAGTTTCGACTTGTCAGACAGATAAAAAGAGCTCATCAACTATATCAATCACAACTCCAACAACTAAACATTCGTCTACGTAATAATGCGGAATATTTTCTTAAAGACCAGGCAAATCAATTCAGTAACCAGGTCAATCGACTTAACCTACTGTCACCTCTAAAAACTCTCTCTAGGGGTTACAGCATTACTCACGATAAAGATAGGAAGGTTTTACTTTCATCTAAGAAGATTAACCTTGGAGACCTTATTAGCTCTCAACTTCATGATGGAAAAGTTACTTCAAAGGTATTAAAGAAAGAGGATAATTAGTAGCCGTTAATTTTGCATTCTTAATGAAACTATCAAAACATTTATGAAATCTAATATCTCATTTCTACGTCGACTAGGTTCCATCATATATGATTTTTTTCTTGTCTTTTCTTTTGTATTTTTCATTGAAGGTGTGATTATTATTATCAATAATAAACAAGCAATAACCAGTAGTCTGTTCTTCTATCTTTTAACTTTACCTCTTATATATGTTTATTTTTCAATGTCTTGGGTTAGAGGTAAACAAACGCTTGGGATGAGGGCTTGGAAATTTGAAATCATACAAAAAGACGGTTCACATATTACCCATCAGCAGTCAATAATTAGGTTCTTATTGGCGATCATATCATTGTTGGGTATTGGCTTTATTTTTCAACTCTTTAACCAACACAGCCTCCCATTGCATGATTATTACTCAAAAACTTACTTAATATCAACCTTGAAATAATATGATCAAGAATTTAAAGAACTCCAGTAATTAAGTTTATGCAAAATGACACTCATAAAGGCATAGTTGGTTTTGTTATTAAATACAAAATCTCATTAATACTAATTCTGATATTGATTTCACTTGTGAAGCAAAATATATTTGTTAATGACTTTCCCAACGTTATTTTTCAAAAACAAAAAACCATTGAAGACCTGGAATTGAACAACCAAAAGTTACAAAACAACAATAAAAAACTACAAGAGCAAATTGATGGCTACACTGAGGAAGATTTGAGCCTAATTGAATCACAGGCACGATTTAAATATGGACTCATCAAAGACGGTGAGGTTTTTTATCAAATCAACACAACTATTGAATCTGATAATGTAGAAGATTCTAGTGAGTCTGCTTTATAATAAAGACCATTAATTTCTTACTCCTAAAAGGATTTCTTAGCTGTCATGCATGATGATAATTGTTTCTTAATCATTCCAGCCGGTGGCACAGGTTCGCGCATGAATATAGATACTCCTAAACAATATCTAAAACTTGAGAATGGCTCAACCGTACTAGATCAAAGTCTGGAAACTCTTTTAGATATGGATCAGATATCTGGCTGTGTTGTCGCCATCTCAGATAATGATGAATATTTTATTACTTCGCCATATTACTCTCACCCAAAATTGCTTGCCACTGCAAGGGGAGGTCAAGAACGATTTCATTCTGTTTTAAATGCTCTTAGCACTTTAATTGAATTTGCCAAAAATGATGATTGGGTGCTCGTTCATGATGCGGTTCGACCCTGTATAAAAACAGAAGACGTAGAAAGACTAATAAGTGAACTCAAAAACCAGCCTATTGGCGGTATTCTTGCAGTAGAAGTTGTTGACACATTAAAAAAGATGGCCAATGAGGATGTTGTAAGGACAATTGAACGAAACAAATTGTATCAAGCACAAACCCCACAAATGTTTCGAATTGGGCTCCTAAAGCAAGCCCTAGAGAAGGTAGTCGAAGATAATGATCACATTACAGATGAGGCAGAGGCGATTGAACGTTTAGGACATTCTATAAAGATTGTATCAAGCTCTAAAAGTAACATTAAAATTACGCACTCAGATGACCTTAAGTTGGCCAATTATTATTTAAATAAACCATGACAATAAAAACCGGTATCGGACAAGACTCACACGCCTTTGAAGAGGCACCAGGAAAACCTTTAATATTGGCTGGCATTAAGCTTGACCATGCTGTAGGGCTCAAAGGTAATAGTGACGCCGATGTGGTATTACATTCGATAACAAATGCCATTTCTAGTATTACAGGTAGTAATATACTTGGCTCGGTCGCCGATCAACTTTGTCAAGAAGGCGTGACTGATAGTAGCAACTATCTAATACTTGCGCTTGATGGTTTAGGAGATTGGAAAATTAGCCACATAGCAATCGCTATTGAATGTTTAAAACCTAGAATTTCACCTCAAATTGATTCAATGAAAAAAAGCATTGCCAAACTATGTCATATTAATAAAACTGATGTAGGCATTACAGCAACGACTGGAGAAGGTTTGACGGCATTTGGCAAGGGAGAGGGAATTCAAGCAATAACTATCGTAACCGTTAATAAAACATGACTCTAGTTGACAACCCAACCCGTTCAAAAATTAAAAAAATTCACTTCATAGGTATTGGTGGCTCTGGAATGAGTGGTATTGCAGAGGTTCTTGTTAATTTAGGTTATGAAATATCTGGCTCAGATATTCAATCAAATATGGCTACAGAAAAGCTTGAAAAATTAGGATGCACTATCAGTTATAAGCAGGTAGCGGCTAATGTTTTAGGTAAGCAAGCAGTTGTTGTTTCTTCTGCAATCGAAAAAAATAATCTAGAACTACAGGAAGCCAGGCATCAAAATTTATTAATAGTTCCTAGAGCAGAAATGTTGGGTGAACTGATGCGCTTTCGTTTTGGTATAGCAATTTCTGGCACTCATGGAAAAACTACTACTACCAGCCTAATTGTTCACATATTGACTGAAGCAAAACTTGACCCGACTTATGTCATTGGAGGCATTATAAATGCCACAGGTATGAACGCCAAGTTAGGGAAAAGTGACTATTTAATTGCCGAAGCGGATGAAAGTGACGCTTCATTCCTTCACCTCCAACCTATGATGAGCGTTATTACTAACATTGATGAAGACCACATGGGGACGTATAAACACAACTACAAAAACCTTATTGATGCCTTTATAAGTTTCACCTCAAATCTGCCCTTTTATGGAGTCTGCGTTGCCTGTATCGATGACCAAGGTGTGCAAGATATTCTTAATAAAGTACACCGACCCATTATGAGTTATGGTTTTAGCGATGATGCCGATGTCAGGGCCTTTAATGTTGAACAGAAAAAGATGAAAATGTCATTTGATGTTAGTTGTAGTAAATACCAAAAAAACTTTCCTGTGACACTTAATTTAATAGGAAAACACAACATATTGAACTCACTGGCGGCCATTGGTGTTGCTATCGAGCTTGAAATTGAGCCGAAAATTATTCAACATGCATTATCTAACTTTAGCGGTGTATCAAGAAGACTAGACTATCACCAAGATTTAACGATCAATCATCAACCAATACCGTTGTTTGATGACTATGGTCACCACCCTAATGAAATTGAAGCTGTTCTAAGCACTCTTAGAAACACCTTTCCAACGAATCGCCTAGTTGTTATTTTTCAGCCTCATAGGTACTCTCGAACTAGAGATTTATTTAATGAATTTGTAAGTTGTTTGTCTAAAGTGGATGTATTGATTTTATTAAATATTTATTCTGCTAACGAGGCTCCAATAAATACAATTAGTTCATCTACACTCGCCGATTCGATAAGAAGAAGAAGCTCCATTGATCCTATCGTTGCTAAGAATAGTAGTGAAATCATGGATATATTGCCAAACGTTGTAACAGAAAATGACGTAATCCTTACACTTGGTGCTGGCGATGTCCATAAAATACCTCAACAATTAAAGAATCATTTTGCCATTAACTAGAGATGCTGAAATACAACGAACCTATGTCAAAGCACTGTTCATTAAGATCAGGTGGGCTGTCTCGTGAATTCTTTTCGCCCAAAAATGTAACTGAACTCTCAGAATTTCTAAATGGCAACTCAAGACAGGTTTTGTTTGTCGGACTGGGAAGTAACCTGCTTATTCGGGATAATGGTTTTGATGGCGTAACAATTCATACCAAATACTTAAAAGAACTCGCAATTTCAGAAGGTATTATTGAGGCTGAGTCTGGTACAACGCTAGCTAAATTGTCAAGATTTGCACAATCTAATAACAAGCACGGAGCAGAATTTCTTAGCGCAATCCCAGGAAGTGTTGGTGGAGCACTTTTCATGAATGCGGGTGCGTTTGGTTCAGAAATTTGGCAATATGTAGTGTCCGTTCAAACCATTAAACTTACTGGCAAAATACATCAAAGAAAAAAAAGCGATTATGTCATTAATTATCGCTCAGTGTCGCATAAACATATTGACGAATTTTTTCTAAGCGCTCGATTCGATTTTAACCTGAAACAACAAAATGATGATGTTCGAGACTTGCTTGAGAAGAGGAACTCTAGCCAACCTATAGGACTCCCAAGTTGTGGTAGTGTATTTAAAAACCCAAACGGTAACTATGCTGCTAAATTAATTGAAGCGAGCGAGCTTAAAGGTTTTTGTATCGGTGGTGCTTGTGTTTCAGAAAAACACGCAAACTATATTATTAATCACGATAATGCAACCGCTGCAGATATAGAAAATTTAATTAATCACATTCAAAAAACCGTAAAGTTGTTGCATAACGTTGAACTTGAGACTGAAATAATAATCATATGATCGCAGTTTTAATGGGTGGCAATTCTACCGAAAGAGAAATATCACTGATGAGTGGTAAGGCCGTTTATAAAGCATTACTTAAAAACAATATTGAGTGTTTTCCGTTTGACTTGACTGAAGACAACCTTGATAGTTTATGGAACAAAGAATTCGAGAAAGCATTCATTGTTCTGCACGGTCGAGGGGGAGAGGATGGCTATATTCAATCCCTACTAGATAAAAGAAGCGTTCCATTCACAGGCTCTGGAGTTGAGGCCTCTAATCTTTGTATGAATAAGGCTCTTACTAAAGATGTTTGGCTGAATCACGAATTACCTTTATCACCCTCAATCGTTGCCATTCAGGGCAAGCCTATGAAACTAATAGACTTCCCGCTACCTTGGGCTGTAAAACCAACATTGGAGGGCTCAAGCATTGGCATCACCAAAGTAGAAAATAAGGATGAACTGAATACGGCACTTGAACTTGCATGGCAATACAACGACGAAGCATTGATCGAACATTGGATTGAAGGTGATGAATACACTGTAGCCATCCTAGGCAATCAAGCATTACCGAGCATAAAAATAATCTCAGACCACAATTTTTATGACTACGACTCTAAATATTTCAGCAATAAAACTGAATATTTATGCCCTTCAGATCTCTCAGACCAGCAAGAGAAAAATATTCGAGGAATCGCTATGAAGGCCTTCAATGTAACTGGAGCATATGGTTGGGGTCGGGCTGATTTCATTTTGGATAAGGATAAAAATCCATATTTGTTAGAAATAAATACAGTACCTGGAATGACATCACATTCACTCGTACCTATGGCTGCTAAAGCTGCTGGTATTAACTTTGAGCAACTAGTGTTAAAAATTCTTCATGGCTAAAGAACGAATTAATCGCTTAAAAGAGCCGAGAAAACCTTTCAAACTCGTACTAATACAGTTTTTAAAGAAACTAACTTATTTATTTATATTTCTGCTATTTGCAGGCCTAATTTATGTCATTGATAGTTCAAATCTATTTGAACCAAAAATTTCTTGGGAAGTCGACGGCAGCCTGACAACTGAAACTGCACAATATGTCCGTCTAATCGAACCACTCCTCAACAACAAATATTTGATTGACCTGTCTCAGTTAAAGGAAAAAATAGAACAATCCCCATGGGTTGCCAAGGTTGAAGTCAGTCGACTATTTTGGAATAAGATTCGAATCGCTGTTCTAAAGCATGACATTGCAATGCGTTGGGGGTCTGAAGGCTATATTTCAAATCAAGGAGTGTTATTTCAACCAAACTTTTCAATTGACTCTGATGCGCCTATAGCCGTTGTTTCAAAAGACCAAATTGAACAGTTTTACGTTGACTATATTAATTATCAATCAATTCTAGATCCATTAAGCATCAACAAGTTTGAGAGGTCACATATTGACCAATTAATCCTCGAACCAAACGTGAAGGTTATATTGGGCTACCAACAACAAGGTGAAAGATTACAAGTCTTCATTAAAGCTTACGATAAGCTAAAGGGATCTTCAAAAATTAGAAAAAGGGGTATTTTTGATATGCGCTACCCTAAAGGTTTTGCGCTGAGTTATTCGCAACAATAACGCGATAGCACAATGCAAAGCTAATCGCCATCCAATATATTATGATAATCATAGATACCCAAAAAACAAACTGGGCACCAATCAATATCACCAGAGCAACCAGAAAAGCAGGCACACCCAACTTAATCAAGAATACACTTAACTGGATCCTCGCCGGTAATTTTATTTTTTTATAAGGAACGTCATTGGCTATAGAAACCAAATTAAGTGCAAATGGAATTAAGAGAAAGTAAACCAACGGAATTAGAAGCGGCGAAATAAAAAATAATGGCAACTGTGTTGCTATAGACAAAAGCAAAAATAAAACGAAGAAACGACCCAAACGAATGCTCGGCAAAACAACTCCAAATCTTGCAACGGAAGCTCCTCCTGAAACCACTAAACGATAGACATTGATTAGTATTGCTATATAACCATAATCAAACATTAACAAGTAGAATTGATAAAACCGAGGGTAAGCTTGGACTTGGCCAGCCCCAAATAATTGCGCTTGCAGAACACCCATCATTTCTGGCAGAATAGTAACCAATGGGAATGCCATCAACAATGGAAATACACTCACCTCTATTAACTTCTTCCAGTTAGAGAATGCGAAAGCTAAACTGGCAAGAATGGTTTGTATAATTGGCATATTTGTCATGACAAGTTTGAGTTTACTACATTAATTGTAATACTCAATTTTTCACCTGGCTGTAAAACATGGTCTTCATCTAAATTGTTCCATGAACGAATATCAACAACCTTTACATTATATTTACTGGCTATAACTGAAAGGTTATCACCAGACCTAACTGTATAGACAATTTTTCGACTAATATCAATTCCTGTATTGGCTATTTTGGCTAACTCAGTTTTATTCTTATTCTCAAACCAAATAACCAGTTCCTTTCCTATAGAAAGTGGCGCAGTAGGAATCAATTGATTCCACCTTACAAGGTTATTAACCGTAGTATCAAATTGTACTGCAATTTTCCATAAACTGTCGCCAGAAACAACCTTATAAATAACTTTTTCAGCATTTTTTTGAGCATTCAATCGGCTTTTCTCTCTCTGCTGCTCAGAAAGAGCGTAGTACCCTTCTGTTTGCTGAGCCAGAGGCACAATTAGATAATCACCGAGCCTGATAAGATTGCTACGTAGTTCATTGATGCTTTTAATTTGTTCAATAGTTGTCTTATATTTCTTTG
>Ga0206683_10001943_pt1 | contig 14067 bp, 10 predicted proteins | sample M280m12015metaG_FD_155483 | JGI IMG/M metagenome (GOLD analysis project Ga0206683, IMG submission 155483) | Ammonia-oxidizing marine archaeal communities from Monterey Bay, California, United States - M2 80m 12015 | ecosystem: Environmental > Aquatic > Marine > Intertidal zone | place: USA...
GATCTTCAGGCCATTTCTGAGGGTGAATAATTTGACCTTCAAAGTTATCTCTACCTTTAAATTCAGGAGTATATCCTTCATCATAATTGTAATACCCCCCACATAAATAAAGAATATTACAACTCATTACCTCAACAGAATTAGTGGCCTGGTCTTCAATTTCAAGACTCCAAAGAGCTTCACTAGTATTCCAAGAGGCACTTATTACTTTCTTTTGAAATTGAATTTTTTCTTCAAGGTTATTTTCTTCTACCGCTTCTTTAAGGTATTTAATAATTGAAGGGCCATCAGCTATTGTCTTAGGGTCTGTCCAAGGTTTAAATCTGAAGCCCATCGTGTGCATATCAGAATCAGATCTTATGCCAGGGTACTTAAAAAGATCCCAAGTTCCTCCAATATTTTCTCTTCCTTCAAGGATGGTAAATGTTTTCTGAGGACAAGTTTTTTGTAGATTGTAAGCAGCACCAATTCCAGAAATACCTGCCCCAACTACAACAACATCTTTATGATTCATTTCCATTTCTTTTTATTTTATTTAATCGTAAGCATTTTACCATTAAGAATTTTCACAAGCTTCAACCGTTTGCAGAATTAGAGTGTTTATTGTCATAGGACCAACTCCTCCAGGAACTGGAGTGTAAGCTAAACTTCTATCCATAACTTGATCTAAATCAATATCACCGCACTTATCAGGGTGATAACCGGCATCGATCACTACAGCGTTGTCTTTCACCCAATCACCTTGAATGAATTTAGGGATGCCTACGGCTCCAACTACAATGTCTGCTAAAGAAACCTGATCTTTAAGATCTTTAGTTCTTGAGTGGCATATAGTGACGGTCGCGTTTTCATTCAATAACATCATTGCCATAGGCTTACCTAGAATAGGGCTCCTGCCTATAACAACTGCATGTTTTCCTTCTATCTCAATTTCGTAGCGATGAAGCAACCTCATAATGCCTTGTGGAGTGCAAGATCCAAAAGCCTTTTCTCCCATAGACATTCTTCCAAAACCTAGAGAGGTAACGCCATCTACATCTTTTTTAGCATCTATGGCATCAAAGCACATCCTTTCATCTATTTGCTCTGGAACCGGGTGTTGAAGAAGAATGCCGTGAACCTCTTTATTTGAGTTTAGCTTGTTAATTTCATCTAATAGCCCTTCAGTTGAAGTAGAAGAGGGCAGCTCAACTTTTATAGATTTCATACCAATTCTTTCACAAGCATTGCCTTTCATTTTTACATAAGTCGCTGAGGCAGGATCATCTCCCACTAATATGGTTGCAAGTATGGGTACAAATCCCTTTTTTTCCTGCAAAGCTTTAACTCTTTCTCTCAACATTTCTTCTGTCTCAAGAGCTACTTTTTTTCCATCCAATTGAATACTCATGAAATATATTTTCTCATGCACTCAGTTAATAAGAAAACTTTTTTAACAAATAAATTAACTAAAGTTATGCTAAAAAAATAGTGCTAAGTTTTAGAATATGAATTATTATTAAATGCAGATAGTCTTGATGATATTGAGCTATAAGTATTTTATTAATAAATGGGGAAAATTATGAAAATTAAGTTAATTGCCTACTTGGCAACCTTTTCTTTTCTTTTTTTTAACGCTTCGTATGTTTTTTCAGCTGATGATGATGAAGATGCTGACGAAGTGGTGGTAACTGGATCTTATATCTCAAGATCTAATCAAAATAAATCTGTTCCTGTAGATGTAATTAGCTCTGATGAGTTGAATGAGCAAGGTAATCCTAGCATCACTGATCTAATTCTAAATCTTCCTTCTATGTCTGGTTCTCATAACCAGCAAGATCAGTTTCAAGGCAGTGGAGTCGCAACTGGAATGAAGAATATAAACATTAGAGGCATGGGTTCTGATAGAGGACTAGTGCTTCTTAATGGAAAAAGAATTGCAGCTGCTGGAGTTAGATCTTCAAAGTCAGCTGTCTATCCAGTTGATGTAGGAAATTTCCCCATGATAGCCATGGAAAGGCTAGAGCTTCTTAAAAACGGTGGTGCCGTCACTTACGGTTCAGATGCCGTAACCGGAGTACTTAACTTTATTACTAGGAAAGGTTTCGATGGATTTGAAATTGCAGTTAACCACTCTGATTATGATGGAAGTGATGATGGAGATCAAAATCTAGGTTTAATTTGGGGAACTTCTAATGGAGCTAATTCCTTAATGATGGCTTTTGAATATGACAAGCGTGGCAGATTGCCGGTATGGAAAAGAAGCTTTGCTGATTATAGTTCACCAGCTGGTTGGCCGTTAGGTATATCTTCTTTCGGAAACCCAGGTGCATACGGAACAGCTAAAGGTTGGCCGGGTACCTTGTACGGTGGTTTAACGCCAGATCCAACGTGCGGATATTCTTCTGAATACACCAGCTCTTTTGCATTAAGTCTTGGTCGTTGTGGTTACAACTACACACCATTTTTTAATTTAATTGACGAACAAGAAAGGCTAAAATTCTTTACTCAATTTGAATTCCAAGTTGATGACAACACAACAGTTTATGGAGATTTCCTTTTTTCAAAATTAGAAGGTTGGTACAACACATCTCCTAGTTTTCCTCACACAAATCCTGGCTCTTCAAATTATTGTACAAATACAGATGACGTACTAAGTTGTACTTCAGCAATTCCTTACTTTAATTTTGTACCTCTTTATAACCCTGGTGCAGTTGACTTTTTGGCTGGTTTATCTCAAGCAAAAAGAGATGAATTTACTGCAGCTGGAGGTATTCAATGGTGGGGAAGAACTCTCGCTGTTGCTGGTCCTTCTCAAAGTGGTAAGCGTTTTCATGAAACAGCACGTTTCTTGGTAGGAATACTTAAAACGTTGGGCGATGTTGAAATGGACGCTTCAATGTCGTACACAAACCACACTGTAGATGGATTTACTTATGACCCTTTAGCGGCAAGAGTACAGGATTCATTATCAGGTTTAGCTGGTCACGGTTGTCCTAGAGTTGGATCAGATCCTTGGTCTTCTGCTAATGATTCTTTAAGAGGAAATAATGCTTTAGGTTGTTATTACTATAATCCTTTTGGCTCAGCTATTAATGCAACCCCTGGAAGTGCACTTTATAACGACCCTTCAGTTAAGAAATATTATGACGGTTTATCTTCTGGAGTAACTCAAGTTGAGCAACTTGTTTCAGAAGTTATCTTTACCGGAGAATCAGATATGGAATTAGCCGGTGGTAATGTTTCATGGGCTGCAGGAGCACAATACAGATGGTGGGATAGTAAGTATGACCCTACTGGAGACAATAGAGTAGACGGTCCTCAGAGGTCACCTTTTGTATTCCTGGGCGTATCAACTAATAGTTACATTGAAACAAGAGTTCATTCATTCTTTGGTGAATTGAACCTACCTATTTCTGATTCTACACAAGTTGAGTTAGGAGTAAGGCATGAAGACTATGGTGCAGATACGGTCACTAAACCTAAGTTAGCGATAATCACGGAACTTAGTGATAAAGCGACATTTAGAGCTTCGTATGAGCAAACTTTTAGAGTACCTACAATGCCTACTCAAGAAACAACTTCTCTTGAGCTCTACGCTCCAGCTGGTGAGTACATTCAAATTAAGACACCAATTCCAACTGCTCTAGGGCCTGAAGAATCCACTAATATAGGTTTAGGTTTTATATTAAGACCTGTAGATGGAATGACAGTTAATGTAGATTATTATTCCTTAGCTTTGGAAGGACCGTTTAATAGAGAAGCAGCAACTTGTGCTTGCTCAGTTAAAATGACAGCAGACGGGACTGTTTATGACCCTGCTACAGACACACCTCAGGCCATAACAAGCATAATTGCTGAGTTAATCAATGGGGACGATGTAGACACTGCAGGAATAGATCTAGAAGTTAATTATTCTTATGTTAGTGATGCAGGTGTATGGTCTGTTGGAGGAAATATGAATCATATTTTAGAATATGAAGTTTCTGGAACAGCAGATGGAAGCACTTACGACGCAGCTGGATTATATAATTTAAGATCTACTGTTCTTCCTATTGAAGTGAGATCAATGCCTGATCTTAAGATGAATGCTTACGTAGGCCTTCTGACTAATGCGGGATACAATGCGAGGTTGTACCTTAGATTTATTGATGAAGTTAAAATTCCTTCAACATTCGATTCTATTGCATCTTTTCCTGGTATGGATTCAATAGATGATCATATGACTTATGACTTTCACGTTAGCAAGTCTGTGATGGATGACAGTATGGATTTAACTTTCTCAGTTATTAATTTAACAGATGAAGATCCTCCGATGGCTCCTCATGAGTTAGCTTATGATGCTTATACTCATAACCCTCTTGGAAGGATATTAAAGGTAGGATTTAGATATAACCTTTAGTACCTAAGAGAATAAAAAAACCCTGCTTTTGCAGGGTTTTTTTACATCTAAATATTATATATATGTATAATTCGGTGATTTCGGGGCATAGCGCAGCCTGGTAGCGCACCTGCTTTGGGAGCAGGTGGTCGCAGGTTCAAATCCTGCTGCCCCGACCAGTTAAGATGGAAAAAGATCAGATCATAATTATAGGCGGCGGTCTGTTAGGTTTAGCTACTGCAAATGCTCTTCTTGATAGAGGAGAAAAGGTTTTAGTGCTTGACAAAAATCCCGAGGTAGCTTCGGCTGCTAGTTTTGCTAATGCCGGAATGCTTACCCCTTCTCAGTCGACCCCATGGAATTCGCCTTCAGATATTGCTTACATTCTTTCAGGAATTGGTAGAAAAGATTCACCTATGTCAGTAAGTTTTGGAGCAATTCCTTCTTACTTTTTTTGGGGCCTTAGATTTATTCTTAACTCTACTCCTTCAAGGTTTGAAAAAATCTCAAAGGGAATTTTCTATTTAGCAAAACACAGTAAAGAATTAACTGAAAAGTTTAGACTCAAAGAAGAATTTTCTTATGACGAATCTACTAACGGAACCTTAAAGCTTTTCAGAGATCCAGAAAGACTCCAAAAATCTATAGCCTTATCAGATCGTATCTATGGAGAGTTAAATACCATAAAAGTTTTAAATCAAAAAGAAGTAATGGAACTAGAACCTGCCTTGAATAAAGTTAAAAAGGGGCTTGTTGGAGGTATCCATTATAAAGATGATGAAGCAGGTGATTCTTATAAGTTCTGCAAAGTTCTCGAAGAAATTGTCAGAAATAAAGGTGGGAGGATATTGGTGAATACCAACATCAAAAAGATTCTATTAAATAAACGCAGAGTTAATAGCGTGGTAACTGATAGGGCAGTTCTTCAAGTAAAAAGAGTAGTAGTTTGTGCAGGAAGTTGGTCTCCAACTTTACTGAAGGAAATAGGTATAAAAATACCTGTAAAGCCTGTTAAAGGATACTCATTGACTTACAACACAGCAGGAATAAGAAATGCTCCTAAAATACCTGTTATTGATGAAGGTATTCATATTGCTATAACCCCATACAAGAACAGGATAAGGATTGCCGGAACAGCTGAGTTTGTAGGATTTAATGATGATGTACATCCCAAAAGGTTCAATTACTTAAATTCGAAATTTAATGAAGTTTATCCAAGTTTATATTCTAAAGTGAAAGGTGACGAAGAGGTTGAGGTTTGGTTTGGCTTTAGACCCATGAGTGCAGACGGGTTGCCTTTCATAGGAGAATCTAAGATTAAGGGTCTATATCTCAATACTGGACATGGCCATCTTGGCTGGACACTAGCCATGGGATCAGCAGATTTACTAGCAGACCAGATAGTTGGAGCTGAAACACAAATTGATAGTAAACCTTATCAGGCAAATAGATAAATTCTACTTTTATTGAATAAAATAGTTTTAATTACAGGTCCGGCTTCATATATAATTCTTTGCTTCTCCTCGTAGCTCAGTTGGATTAGAGCAACTGCCTTCTAAGCAGTGGGTCGCAGGTTCGAGTCCTGCCGAGGAGGCCACTTATTTCTCCAATGAAAATACTTTTTTCTTGATTTATGATAGTCTTAAATCAAATAGGATTATCACATGAAAAAAATTTACCAAGCCTCTTTAACACTTCTTATTCTTGGATCACTGTTGTCTTGTTCAGATGAAAAAGTATCTGAAGTTTCGCAGGAGCATGAAAAAGGACCTTTCTATGTTGAATTTGTTTCTTGCACCAAAGGCAATGAATACAGTAAATCCAGCCTTTCAAAGATGATTGAGTCTTGGAGAATGTTGCCTATATCCAGTGAATTAAGAGGTTCTTACTTATATGATCCCATTAAAGAAGAAAATGCCTTTGGCCCCAGTATGTGGTGGGAACTTGAATGGGAATCAAAAGATGCAGCTGATTCAGCTTGGAATTCCTGGACTGAAAATGAAGCTGTAATGGCGTGGTCTAATGAATATCAAAATGTAATGTCATGTGATGGGGCCGGTAGGAATGCTTGGGACATAATAATTCCAGTTTCAGCTTCCCATTTCGGTGAACTAAATCATTCTGGATATTTCTATAGCCAGTACTGGACATGCAGTTATAAAAATGGAGCTGGCAGAAGTGAACTAGAAAAGTTCCTTCCTATGCACTCTGCCAAGATCAAATCTTCAAATTTACAAGGAACGGGATATCATTACGGCGTATATTTTGATAGAAGATCCGGAGACGCCTCTCATTCGGACGTACAGGCAAATCTTGTATGGGGAGAATGGGCTAACTCAAAAGATGCGATGGAGTTACAAAATCAAAACTTCGCTGATAATTTTCAGGAAGTATTTGAAGAATTTGATAAGTTAGGATCTTGTCTTGAAGAACCAGATACTTTCAATTCTTGGATGCTATACACAAAAGACAGTCCTGATGACAGTGATTACAGCCCTAAATTTTAGTTAATGCCTACGACTTGAAGATTAGATGTTCGGGAGATAAGATATAGGCAGTTTTTTATTTTCTAGATGATCGGATCACACATATCAATTTACGGCGAAGTCCAGGGTTCAGGGTATAGGGCCTGGGCTAAAGAACAAGGCTCGAAGCTGAACTTAACTGGCTGGGCTCGAAAAGCTTCTGACGGTTCAATTGAAATATTTGTTCAAGGAGAAGAAGATAAAATTAATGACTTTGTTTCATTGTGCTGGGATGGACCCAATACGGCATTCATCGACGAAGTCTTAGTTAAAGATACAAATCTAGACGATTCAATTTCTAGCTTTGAAATTTTATAAAATATTACGCTCCTTATTTTTTTAAATGCTAAACTACAAATTTTTGGTGGGCGTAGCTCAGTTGGTAGAGCCCTGGATTGTGATTCCAGTGGTCGTGGGTTCGAGCCCCATCGCCCACCCCAGAGGATAAAATATGAAATTTTCATTTAATAGAAAAGCTGAAATTAATCAAAGTTTAGACATCGTTGTACCAAACAAAGAGGTAGAGAAGTTAGTGGCAGACAAACTTAAGATTACTCAAAAGGATTCTAAACTTAAAGGATTCAGAAAAGGCAAAGCGCCTTTGGATGTGGTAACAAATATATATGGCCCAGAAATCAGGCAAGAAGTTATATTTGATTTAGCTACTAAATCCTTCCATAAACAAGCCGAAGAAAAAGATTTAAAGATTGTTAGTAGACCAAATCTAATACCTGAAAAAATTGAAGAAGGTAAAGACGTTAAATTCAAAGCTACTTTTGAAGTATACCCAGAAATCTCAGTGGGGAATTTAAGCCGTTTATCTTATACGAAACCCAATTGCTCTATAACTGATGAAGATTTGGATAAAACCATTTTAAATCTGCAGAAAAGAATGAGTAAATGGGAACCTTCTGAAGAGCCTTCAAAAGAAGGGAATCAAGTAAAAATAAACTTTACAGGTAAGATTGATGGTGAGGAATTTGAAGGAGGGTCTGCAAATGATTTCCCCATAGAGTTAGGATCTAAATCAATGATAGAAGGTTTTGAGGATGGTCTAGTAGGTTTAAGTAAAGACGAAGAAAAAACTTTAGAGCTTAAGTTTCCTGATGATTATGGAAAACCGGAATTGTCTTCAAAGCCTGTCAATTTTGAAATAAAGGTTATAGAAATATCAAGAGCAGTCTTGCCTGAATTAGATGAAGAATTTTTTAAAGGAACTGGCATAGAAGCAAAAGATACTCAAGATTACAAGAAACAAGTTCTTGGTAAACTTGAAGAAGATTTAGACAATATTTTAAAAGGGAAAGTTAGACAAAACCTCTATGACTCTTTAGTTGATGAGAATGAATTTGATGTACCTAAGGCTATGATAGATTCTGAGATTTCTAACATGAAATTAGACACGGCTAGAAGAATGGGGGTGGACCCTAAAGACATGAAAGAGGACCTCTTTCCCAGCGAGACTTTTGAAGAAGAAGCTTTAAAGAGGGTCAAAATTGGAATGCTCTTAAATAAGATTATTGAAGACAATGAGCTCAAGCCCGATGCGGAAAAGGTAAAAGAAATAATTGAAGAAAGAGCAAAAAACTACAAAGAACCGCAACAGGTTATTAATTATTTTTATTCTGATGAAGAGCAACTTAAAAACATAGAATCTATCTCTTTAGAAGAGCAGGTTGTTGATTTGCTTACTTCTTCTGCTAAGTCTAATGAAGAAGAATTAACATATGAAGAATGTATATCTGGAAACTACTAGGGTTGAAATCTGTCTATATAAACCCCATAACTTAATGTAAAGTAGAATAAAAATATGTCAGAAAAACAAAACACACAAATTACGAATCAACTAGTTCCGATGGTTGTAGAGCAAACACCTAGAGGTGAGAGAGCTTATGATATCTATTCAAGATTACTTAAAGAAAGAGTTATTTTTCTAACAGGGCCTATAGAAGATTACGGCGCTAATCTGGTGGTTGCACAAATGCTTTTCTTAGAAGCAGAAAATCCTGATAAAGATATACATCTTTATATTAATTCTCCCGGCGGTTCAGTAACTTCAGGCATGTCGATATACGACACTATGCAATTTATAAAGCCTGACATTAGTACTTTATGTATAGGCCAAGCTGCTAGCATGGGAGCAGTATTATTAGCAGGCGGAGCAAAGGGCAAAAGACAAGCTTTACCTAATTCAAGGGTAATGATTCATCAAGTCCTTGGGGGGTTTCAAGGTCAAGCCAGCGATATAGAAATTCACACGAAAGAAATACTTTCTATTAAATTAAAATTAAATGAAATCTTAGCAAAGCATTCGGGTCAAAAAGTTGATAAAGTGGCCAAGGATAGTGATAGAGATAACTTCATGTCACCTGATGAAGCTGTTAAGTATGGTTTGATAGATAACGTAGTTGATAGCAGATCAAAGGGATAATTAGGAGCTCATATGTCTGATAAGGATAATAACAAGGAAGAAGATAAGCTACTTTACTGTTCTTTTTGCGGAAAGAACCAAAATGAAGTCAGAAAACTAATTGCTGGTCCTTCTGTTTATATATGCAATGAGTGCGTTGATCTTTGTAATGACATTATCAAAGAAGAAATTAGTGAAGCTACAGAATCAGAAGAAGAGGGCTTTCCGGTACCGATTGAGATCAAAGCTTCTTTAGATGAATATGTTATAGGTCAAGAAGAAGCTAAGAAGAATCTATCGGTAGCTGTGTATAACCATTACAAAAGACTTAAAGGGGATAAAAAACAAAATTCTGATGATGAGGTAGAGCTTACTAAAAGTAATATTCTTCTTTTGGGCCCAACTGGATGTGGCAAGACTCTTTTGGCTCAAACTTTAGCGAGAATTTTAGATGTACCATTTACTATAGCAGATGCTACTACGCTAACAGAAGCCGGGTATGTGGGAGAGGATGTGGAGAACATTATTCAAAAGCTTCTTCAGAACTGCGATTATGATGTTGAAAAGGCTCAACTAGGTATTGTTTACATTGACGAAATAGACAAGATTGCTAGAAAGTCAGATAACCCTTCTATTACTAGAGACGTTTCGGGAGAAGGTGTGCAGCAAGCTCTCCTAAAGCTTATAGAAGGAACGGTTGCTTCAGTTCCTCCTCAAGGCGGTAGGAAACACCCTCAACAAGAATTTCTGCAAGTAGATACTTCGAACATCCTCTTTATATGTGGAGGAGCTTTTTCTGGATTAGAATCTATAATCCAACATAGATGCGAAGAAACTGGAATAGGTTTTGGTGCTAATGTTGCTTCAATTAAATTAGATAAAAATGTCGATAAGCTAATTAGCCAAGTAAGGCCTGAAGATCTTATTAAATTTGGATTAATACCTGAATTTGTAGGAAGGCTTCCTGTAACTACAACGCTTAATGAGCTAGATGAAGATGCTTTAATTAAGATTTTAACTGAGCCAAAGAATGCCCTATCTAAGCAATTTAATAAACTATTTGAGATGGAAGGCGTTGAGCTAGATATTAGAGAAGAAGCTTTATTAGAAATATCAAAAAAGGCTATTGAGAGAAAAACAGGTGCTAGAGGCTTAAGGTCTATTATAGAAAACATCTTAATGGAGACTATGTATAAAGCACCTTCTGAAGATGATTTGAACAAAGTTGTAGTAGACGCATCTGTGGTTAAAGGAGAATCTGAACCTTTGTTGGTTTATGAAAAAGCTTCGAAAAGTAAAACAGGTTAAGCCTTGTTTTTTTGTTTAATATCCCAATATTAAACTTATACAAAGTTAATTATGAATGATATTAAAGACAAAGAGATACCCTTACTTCCGTTAAGGGATGTAGTGATCTTTCCTTCAGTAGTAACTCCTTTATTTGTTGGAAGAGATAAGTCAATTACGGCTTTGCAAGCAGCAATGACAGGAGAAAAGCAAATAATGCTTGTTGCCCAGAAAAGCGCACAAGAAGATGACCCGAAGCTAGAGGACCTATATTCAATAGGTACTTTATCTACCATACTCCAGCTCATAAAGTTACCTGATGGGACTTTGAAAGTTTTAGTTGAAGGAAATAAGAGGGCGTCTATAGAATCTTTAAAGTCTGAAGAAGGTTTTGATTTAGTCAAAGTTAAAAGTTTTGACGAAGAGTCTGAAGATGAAGAAATAAAACATTATCTTTTAACTTTAAAGAAACAATTTCAGGAATATGTGAAGTTAACAAAGAAAGCTACCCCCGAAGTTTTAAACACTGTAAATGCAATAGATTCTGTTGCTCGGTTAACAGATACCTTAGTTGGACATTTATCTATAGACATTGGTCAGAAACAAGAAATCTTGGAGATACAATCATTATCTGATCGGGCTAATAAGATTCTAGAGCACCTCGACTCTCAATTGGATTTATCCAAGGTAGAAAAAAAGATCCGAGGTAGAGTTAAAAATCAAATGGAGAAAAGCCAGAAGGAATATTATTTAAATGAACAGATGAAGGCTCTGAAAAAGGAGCTAGGAGAAATGGATGAAGCTGAAGAAGCCGATGCCTTAGAATCTAAAATTATGGAATCTGGCATGACTAAGGAAGCACAAGAAAAGACACTGAGTGAACTGCAGAAATACAAAATGATGTCGCCAATGTCAGCTGAAGCGTCAGTAGTAAGAGGTTACATTGATTGGATGCTCAATATCCCTTGGAAAAAGAAAAGTAAAATACGCACAGATTTAGGTAAGGCAAGTGATGTCTTAGAAGAAGATCATTACGGGCTTGAAGAGGTCAAGGAAAGAATCTTGGAATACTTAGCCGTACAAAAAAGGGTTAAAAAATTAAAAGGACCAGTTCTTTGTTTAGTAGGCCCACCAGGAGTAGGGAAGACTTCTCTCGGAGAATCAATAGCGAGAGCAACAAATAGAAAATTTGTAAGAATGTCTTTGGGTGGTGTCAGGGATGAAGCCGAAATAAGAGGACATAGAAGAACTTACATTGGCTCGATGCCCGGCAGAATAATTCAAAAATTATCGAAATCTGAAGTAAAGAACCCTCTATTTCTATTAGATGAGATTGACAAGATGGGTATGGATTTTAGAGGAGATCCAGCCTCTGCTTTATTGGAAGTTCTAGATCCGGAACAAAACCATACATTTAATGATCATTACTTAGAAGTTGATTACGACTTGTCAGACATTATGTTTGTCTGCACCGCAAATAGTATGAACATACCGCCTGCGTTATTAGACAGGATGGAAATAATTACTCTTCCAGGGTATACCGAAGATGAAAAGGTAAATATTGCTAGCAAGTATCTAATTGAGAAACAGAAGATAAATAATGGAATAAAAGAAAAAGAATTGAGTATTACTAAGAACTCCGTAAAAGATCTTATTAGGTATTTCACGAGAGAAGCAGGAGTCAGGTCTTTAGAAAGAGAGATAGCTAAAATATGTAGAAAAGTAGTTAAAAAGAATGCTGATTCAAAAAAACCTAAAAATATATCAATCAAGCCAAGTAACCTTGAAGATTATTGCGGAGTAAGGAAATTTGAATATGGAGAAGCAGAAGAGAAGGATAGTATTGGTCAGGTCACTGGTTTAGCATGGACTCAAGTAGGCGGAGAGCTTTTAACAATAGAGGCTTCTAGTTTCGCTGGAAAAGGTAAAATTATTAAAACAGGTTCCTTAGGTGATGTGATGCAAGAATCTATTCAAGCAGCTTTATCAGTAGTGAGGTCTAGATCTGAATCCTTAGGAATAGATCCTAAATTCTACGAAGATCAAGATATACATATCCATGTACCAGAAGGAGCGACCCCTAAAGATGGCCCTAGTGCAGGAGCTGCAATGTGTACCGCAGTTACTTCAGTTCTATCAAAAATTCCAGTTAGATCTGATGTAGCTATGACAGGAGAAATTACTTTAAGAGGTGAAGTTCTTAAGATAGGTGGATTAAAAGAAAAGCTGTTAGCTGCAAGAAGAGGAGGTATAAAGGTTGTACTTATTCCTGAAGGCAATGTAAGGGACTTAAAAGAAATTCCAGAAAACATCAAATCTGAATTAGATATAAAGCCTGTTAGGTGGATTGATCAAGTACTTGATCTGGTGTTGACGAGGCAACCTATTCCATGGGAGAAAGATGAAGAAAGTCAAAAACTACCCACTAAAAAATCTAAGATAAAAAAAGGTCAAATAAAAGCTCATTAAATAGTTTTAAATTCTCTTGACAACCCTTATACATAGCGCTTTAATCTTTATGACCAACCTGTAAAAGATAGGTTGGCTTAATAAGACTCTAGGAGATTAATGTGAATAAAGCCCAATTAACAGATGCTGTAGCAGCAGCAGCCGATTCATCGAAAGCAGAAGCAGGAAGAGCAGTAGAAGCTACTCTAAGTGCTATAGGAAGTGCCTTAGCAGGAGGAGATAGTGTTTCTCTTGTAGGTTTTGGAACTTTCAACGTTAGGCATCGTGCTGCAAGAATGGGAAGAAACCCTCAAACAGGAGCTTCTATCCAAATACAAGCCTCAAAATCAGTAGGATTTAAAGCTGGTAAGGCTCTTAAAGAGAGTTTGTAAGCTATATAGATAATTATAAGCGCGCCAATAGGCGCGCTTTTTTTTAGAATTTTATTATGGCAGGAATGCAAAATATTAGAGAAGGTCTAACTGGTAATATAACCAAGATAATAGTTATTGCTATTATTATTACCTTTGTAGGCTCAATTGGCTGGGCTGGTTTCTTTTCTCAAGGCAATGCAAATATTATTGCCAAAATAGGATCCAAGCAGATTACTAGTAGCGATCTTAGTTTTGAAGCTGCCTCACAACAGTTCCTACTTAACCAAAGGTTTCCTGATCAACAAATTGAAGACGAAGTCTTAATGGAAATATCTATTGAGTCATTGATACGTAAGTTTGGCATATTGGATTTTGTAGAGAGTAATGATTTAAATTTAACCGATAGTTTTGTTTTTAGAGAACTAGCTAAAGACGAGCAGTTCCAAGAGAATGGACGATTCAGTGAACAAAGATTTGATGCTTATGCAAGAAGTAGTGGTTTTATTCCTCAGGATTATTTAAACCGAATCAAACAAGATTTAGTTCTAGAGTTTTGGAAACAATCCCTTGTAAAGTCTTCTTTTTTATCTGAAGAAGAGGTTCAGGAAACACTTACTTTAGCAGAACAAGAAAGAGACATTTCTTTTATAAGGATACCAGCGA
>Ga0206683_10001945_pt1 | contig 14062 bp, 11 predicted proteins | sample M280m12015metaG_FD_155483 | JGI IMG/M metagenome (GOLD analysis project Ga0206683, IMG submission 155483) | Ammonia-oxidizing marine archaeal communities from Monterey Bay, California, United States - M2 80m 12015 | ecosystem: Environmental > Aquatic > Marine > Intertidal zone | place: USA...
ACTTGAAGTGAATGGGTTTGGCCGATTAATTCGAAGGAAGTCGACGAAGTGTCGACTGAACCTATTACCACCTGCCCCCTCAGATGTATGTCGCCCTCATGTGAATCAGGAGATGTCATGACCTCGTCTATGGAGTACTGGGCCTGAGGTTCCATACTGAGGAACATCATTGCGACCAAAGCTGCCAAACAGGCACCGACAGTGAACAACCGGGTAGTTCTGGTACCAGCCACGACGTTAGGTCGAGCAGGTGATTGATGAGGGTTTTCTATGCCATCTCAAGGGATGTCTAGTCCAACTGCTTCCTCTATACCAAGAAAACCGTTCTCATTCACCCTCTTCCTAAGTCCCTTGACAATGCCACTAACGACAGAGGGGCCATTGAAGACTAAGGCAGAGTACAGTTGTAAGAGTGAAGCTCCCGATGTGACAGCCTGCCAGGCTGTGTCCGCAGAATCAATACCCCCCACTCCGACTATTGGGACGGATGATCCAACTTCCTCGTATAGCAAACGAATGACTTCTTTCGAACGCGCCTGCAGAGGACGTCCCGAAAGCCCTCCGCTCTCAGCGAACACACTGCGAGAGGTGGTGTTCCTAGGCACAGGCCGGTGCAGCGTCGTGTTGGTGGCTACAAAACCGTCTATACCCCTCCTCATCGCCATCTGAGCAGATGCGACTATCTCGTCGTCGTTGTTGTCGGGTGAGAGTTTTAGCAGCAGAGGCTTCCCCCCACCTTTCCTGTCTGACATCATCTTGCATTCTGCCAGTATGGAAGACAAGTGGTCTACCTCCTGCAGCTCCCGAAGACCGGGTGTATTCGGAGAGGAGACGTTTAGCACGAACATATCTGCGTGATTCCACAACATCTCCAATGTACTGGAGTAATCAGAAGGGGCGCTCTCATTTGGCGTCTTTCGAGAACGGCCTATGTTCGCTGCAACCGGAACCTTAGGCCACATTCCAGAGGCTCTTCTTGCCGTCAATCGGTCATTCACTGCAACGGCACCGGGGTTGTTGAATCCCATTCTGTTGACTAAGGCCCCCTCAGAATTTGATCTGAACATCCTAGGCTTTGGATTGCCTTCCTGAGGGAATCTGGTGATGCCACCATACTCAATCCAAGAGAATCCCAGAGCTGGCCATGCACTGAGTGCCTCAGCACCCTTGTCGAATCCTGCGGCCAGACCAAGGGGATGATGAAATAATTTACCGAACACATGTATTGGTAGTTCTGGTGCGTGGTAGATTGCGCTAAGAGCTCGTTGACCAGTTCGGCTCTGGCCAAACGAAGTGAGCCCCCTCATTGCTAGGCCGTGTGCTTTCTCCGAGTCAGTGAATCTGAGTAAGGGTCGGGCGAATAGCGAATATGGCAGCCCCATCGGCAGAACGCGCAGAACGGTATCCTTCAAGCGTTGCGTTGCATCGCCGGCCCGTGCGCTCAACAATCGAGGCCGCGGCAATCAGCGAACTAGCGCGCAGGGCACTTCGATCGAAGGGGGTGGTGGTTCGTCACCATAACCTGATAGCTCTGGATATTGATGATCTGTCAGTGAAAATCACTGATTTAGCACCGGGCGTTCTGCTTGGTGTGGTCGGTGAGATCTCTAATTCCAAAGGAATAGTGATTGATATTATGAATTCTCCCGGGGGAGTATTAGCTAATGAAGAGCCGGGGGACAATAGAGTCGTCTGGATACCAGGAGATTGTACTTCAATATGGAACCGATTCGCAGACACGGTACTAAGGCTGGCAGCAGCCGGGTATCCGGGATGCGTTGGATGTGCAGGCCCTGCCGCTGAAGTGCCGTGGAACGAAGAAGCATCTAGACAGCGACTCAGGTAGGCGGCTTCGCGCGCCCCCTCGCCCGCGCGCGCGTTGGACGGTACTCAGGCTACTCATGTTTATACAGGGTCCATCGGGGCACACCAGAACGAGGCCGGCATAGTCTACAATGACGTAGCTGGTCAGGGGTGGTACTATGAGACTAATGATTCTTGAATCCGGTGCCAAGGCGCGAACGGTAAACAAGTACCTTGGCAAAGGCTGGATGGTCGAGGCTTGCAACGGGCACGTCCAGGACCTTCCATCGAACGGCAATAGGAAGGGGCGATCGAAGGCCATGTGGGCTTCCACTGGCGACAACCTCCCAGACCCTCCTTGGGATTGGACCGAGGGTGCAGAAAGAGTCGTCAATAAGATTCTGAACAAAGCATCGCAGAAGGGCGTCGACGAAGTCTACATAGCAACCGATCCGGACAGAGAGGGTGAGTTTATTGCTTGGAGACTGAGCATACTGTTCTCTCAATTCCCTGTAGTCAAGCGAGTGACATTCAATGAAATCACAAAGACTGCAGTGAACGAGGCAATTCAGAAATCGGGAGAAATCGATGCGGATTTGGTTGATGCAGCCAAAGTCCGCCGATTCATGGACCGATTGGTCGGATACCGGTGCTCACGATTCAGTAAATCGTGGAGTCTAGCATCAATGGGAAGGGTCCAGACTCCGACTCTAGGATTCATCATAGATAGGGAGTTAGAGAGAGAAGCGCATGTGCCGATTGAGTACCATAGCGTCCACGTCGAGTCTGACGGAGTTAGCTTCAATGTCCGGTTCCACGAAAAAGATGATGGGGGTGCGTGGACCGATGATTCGGGAAAGCACCGCGCCGACAGAACTGCCGATACTGGATTGGCCAAGGATGCTTTCGATGCCCTTAGGAATGCCAAAGCCATCCGCATTATCTCAGTGAAAGAAGGTAAGACAAAACGTAACCCAAAGCCGCCGTTCACAACAGCTACGCTTCTGCAAGCTGCGAGTTCCAACCTCGGATGGTCTGTAGCAAAAACCAGTAATGTGGCAGGATCACTATACAAAGCGGGTCATGTGACATACATCAGAACAGATTCTACCCGAACCAATTCGGAGGCTCGGAAAAAGATGAGGAGCTATATCAAGAGTGAATTCGGAGATGACCATCTGGGTCCTGGAGCGCTTGGTCCCGATGCCAAGAAAGGAGCGTCCAACGTACAGGATGCTCACGAAGCCATCAGACCAAGCCGCCCTGAGAAAATTGATGTTGATGGTAACGCGGATGAGCGTCGTCTGTATGGTTTGATTTGGGCGAGGTTTGCCGCCAGTCAAATGTCACATTCGATCAGGGAGAGAAGAGACATGCGGGCTACTGTAGATGATTTGAAGAAGCCATTGACGGCCTCTGCCTCTTGGAGAATTCATACCGGATGGGAGGCGGTGTACACGAAGTACCACGGCGATGTAAGAACAAGTTCTCCAAAATACGCTCTAGAAGAAGATAGCGAGTGGAACATCTCGAAGTCTGAAGAGAATCCGCTGATGGTGACGGATGAGACTAAACCGCCGAAGAGATTCTCTGAGAGTTCGATTGTCCAAGCAATGAAGAAAGCGGAAATAGGCCGTCCGTCAACGTATGTAAGTACAGTTTCGAAACTCTCTGCTAGAGACTACATCGAAGTCGAAGGGAGTTCATTAGTCCCCACAGATAAGGGTCGTATGATGTGGCTTGATGTCGTACCTTTTTACAACGAGCAAGCGGAATCAGAGGGGCTATTCACCCCTCTTTTCACATCGAAAATGGAAGACAGTCTAGATGAAATCGAAAGCGGCAATATCAGGGGGCCTGAGGTATGGAATGGATTCGTAGATGAATTTAGATCAATGCATAACCGAGCGTTGGAACGTAAGCGTGAGTTTCCCACCCCTAAGCAATTGGCGCTGTTGGAGAGTCGGTTACCTCACCTAAAAGAGGAGAGGAGAGATGAATTGCTATCTGGCAAATCCATCAGTGAGTTGACTGGAGATGACGCACGCAGCATTATTGAGAAGTTGTTTGACTCCAATGAAGACAATGGCCATCTACCTCCCAGCAATAAACAGACTAATCTTATCGTGAAACTGTCCGACCAAATTGGATTGAGTCTGGACGCGACCCTTGAGAAGGCGGGTGTTGCTGATCTGTCGGAACTGACGGGTGGCCGAGAAGGCACAGCCAGTGACCTGATATCTCAATTGATTGACATGAGTAAGGAGTTACCAGCGACGCCTCCACAGATTGATTTGGTGAACAAACTATCAGAGCAACACGAAGTACCTTTGAGTGAGATGCTAGTGATAGCTGGTCTGAAGGATATCAGTGAGATGAGTAAGACCGATGCCAGTTTGATTATCAAGGAGATGAAGAAGAGGACGCGTCGAAGTAGAAGCAGTCAGGGTTGAGGTTTGTACCTCGTCTTTGAGGCAGCACTCAATAACAGACGCCCGTAAGGAGTAGTATCCATGGAGTACGATGTCGTAGTCGTCGGAGCGGGCCCGGTAGGAGGGTTCCTAGCTCAGAGGATGTGTGAAGAAGGAGCTAGTGTGCTACTGCTGGAAGAACACGCACAGATAGGTAGGCCGTTTCAGTGCGCTGGTTTGGTTAATCCCGAAGCCATGAGTTTAGCGGGTCTTGAAAGCACAGTCTTGACCCCGATCTGGGGAGCTAGGATTCATAGTCCGTCTGGAATACCTGTCGAAATCGGCAACGAACAGGATGTTCGAACATGGTCGGTCTGTCGCAAACTGTTCGACGAAGGCGTCGTCAAAGGGGCCGTGAAGGCTGGTGCCGACATATGGCTCTCCAGTAAGCCAATTTCCGCGGATGCTAACGAAGACCACGTGCAGCTATCAGTATCTACACCCCAAGGAGACCGGACAATCAGGTGCAAGTTACTGTGCGGGGCCGACGGAGCTCACTCATGGGTCCGCCGACGATTCAAGATGGGTCGCCCTAAAGAACTCATGATTGGTTTCCAAGTAGAAGTCACTGGGTACAAGGGAAAGCCGGGTAGATTAGACATGTATACTGGTTCCAGATTCTCTCCCGGTTTCTTCGCTTGGGCTATCCCGTCTGGAGAGACAACAAGAGTAGGCACGTGGAGTAAGCCTGAGTTAATGAGAGAAGCATCTTGTGAACTGTTGCTTGACAGGCTTCGAAAAGAGCCTCTTTGGAGCGAGCGCTTCTCAGATTGTCGGGAGGTCGGTAGATTCTGCGGACCCATTCCAAGTGGGCTAGTAAAACGCCCTATGATAGGTAGAGTAGCACTATTTGGAGATGCAGCGGGTCTTTGTAAACCCACTACTGGAGGAGGAATTGGGCCCGGTTTCAAACAGGTCGAGATGTTAGTTCCAAACCTTTTGAAGTGCTTGAAGAGAGATGATTTCTCGGATGCTGCTGTCAAGGAGGTAATCGGTCTTCTGAGTCCCATAAGAAGAGAGCAAAACAGAGCAAGAGCATTACGAAATGCTTTCCTAACTGAAATGACAGATGAGGAACTGGATAACGTGTTTTCCATCTGGTCACGTTCAGAGGTAACTGAATTGATAAATCAAATTGGCGATATTGAGCAGCCGATACCCCTAGGAATTCGGATGCTAAAGGAAGTGCCAGAGTTTAGGGCCATCGCTAAGAGAGCAGCAAAGGCAGTATTGTGGGGTTGATTCGTGTATAGATCGATGCAGCGAGTTAGGTACCCACCATTCGAGCATTTTCACATGGACCCACAAGCCGTACCTATGATAGAAGTCGTAGTGGAGTCTGAGAATCAACCACCGCCCGCATTCAAGATAGGGTCAGATGATGATTGGATTGTCGAGTGGCGGGGATGCAAGTCCAGTGATCCCGAAATGCCAGAGATTACCTGCGAAGTGTCAAGTGAACCATTCCCATTCCTGATGAGGACGAGGAACGGCTGGTACATCGAACCTGATCCACTGCACAAGACTGCGCGTCGACTGATTAGACCAACAGTCGTACTACTGATACTAGCTCTTCTTATTCATTCCATGGAACCTGGACTAGTCAGTATGGGCTTGTTATCGGAATCTTTCGCAGGTTCGTACCGCATCGGTCCGTTGGACTACCCAAAACTCCTGTTCGCCGCATTTCCAGTCTTCATGATTCCAATCGTCTTCAGGATGATAGCGAATCTGCGTGATATCAGACGTCAGAATATCTACATCGCTTCTCCGATTGAGTCTCCTGAGATGACCTTAGAGGTCAATAGTTCAGGAGTCTTAGCTAATCGAATAGCCATGCCAATTGACATGATGGCAGTACGAGGCAGGCTACAAGTCGGTATCACAGTCCCTGAGAGAAGCAAGGTGCTAGAGGCACTGCAGCGCACAGAAGGAGAACAGCCATCCCCTGGAATGTCAACAAAACTCCCCGAGAGGAGAATCACAAGTGGAGAGGAGCTTGGAACTGGAGTTGGGGAGGCTATTCCCATGCCTGTTGCACACCCTCGCGTACTCCTACTCGAGCCTATGAGGGTGCATGACCCGGGCGAGTGGGTAAATCTGAAGGAAGAGAGTACAGAGATTTTCTTCAAAGGACCTGTTAATGACTGGCCGGGATCGGTGTACTCCGCATTAATTGCTGTCCATTGGGAGATTGTGATCGAGGCAATTAGGGATGATGGAACTAGGATGAAGTGGGTCAACCAAGTAATCAGGCCACCCAGAACAGGTCTTGAGCATATCGAGAAACTGCCTGTTAGGAGTGGTAGGACCGAGTCAACCTAGGCTTTCGGTTGCATTGGAACTGGACTGGCCAAGTCTTCATGAATTGTATTGGTTTCCAGCAGTACATAGTCCGAGTCTCTCTTGCGAGGGCAGAACCCCGCTCTGAGAATCATTCTCTGCAACTCTTCCTCGGTGGCCTCTGTCTTCGTAGTTCCAGAAGCCGAAACCACATTCTCTTCCATCATGGTGGAACCTGCATCATCTGCGCCGGCCAGTAGGGCCATCTGTGCTACATCGGAACCCATCGTTGGCCAGGAAGCCTGAATGTGCGCTATGTTATCGAAGAATATTCTCGAGACGGCTACGTGCCTGAGGTACTCTGTGGGACTCGCCCCAAGAACCACCCTATTGTTGCCCCTATTCTTCGAACCAAAGGAGTTGTTTTCCAACATAACGGGCCACGAAATGAAGGATGTGAACCCCGTCCTACCTGCCGATACGGCATCGTCCTGCATGCCTCTCACCCTATCCATGTGTAGAACCCGGTGCAGGTTGGTCTCACCGAAGCCGAAGACATTGGTAGCAGATGTTGTCAGTTCCAACTCCTGTGCTTCCTGCATAACTCTTAGCCAATTATTCGCAGATCCTTTTTTCGGTGAGATATCCAGTCGTATATCGTCGACCAGCATTTCAGCACCACCGCCCGGGAGTCCGTGCATCCCTGCCTCCTTCAGATGCATCAGCACCAGTTTAGTCGGGATGCCGCAGACCTCAGATATCCCTTCAATCTCAATGGGGGAGAAACAATCCAAAGCAATCGATGGGTGTCTTGAACTCAGTTCGCCTAGTAATTCGGTGTACCATTCCAGCGGTAGTTCAGGGTGCACGCCCCCTTGCATCAGGACTCGTGAACCGCCTATATCTTCCAATTCGGAAAGTCTATCGCTGATTTCGTCCGTAGACTGCGTGTAGGTCTCAGGGTGTCCAGGTGATCTGTAGAAAGAGCAGAACTGGCAGTTGATGGTGCACACATTGGTGTAATTCACGTTCCTGTCCACGAGGTATGTCACCTCGTTACCGGGTACCTGAGACCTTCTGCGCAACATCGCCGCGTGCATCAGTTCGTTGATATCAGCCGAATCGTACAGGATTACGGCATCATCGACACTCAGTCTAGGTGGATTAGCAGACCTCTGAGACTGCAGAATAGTTCTCCAGTCGGACAGAATATCACCCGTTATTGCCCACGAGTGCTTCTATTTCATCGATTGTCTTGGGGCAACTCGATGTTAGGACTACTGGACCGTCTGCTGTAATCAGTACATTGTCCTCGATACGTACGCCTATCCCTGCATAATGATTTGGAATCTCGACATCTGTCCTCCAACTTCCGAAGTATAGCCCTGGCTCAACAGTCACAACCATTCCTGGTTGCAATATTCGTCCCTCGTCTTTATCGCCTTGTCTACCGCCACCGACATCATGAACGTCGAGACCAAGGAAATGCCCTGTTCCGTGCATGAAGAAATTTCTATAGGGGCCATTGAACTCCATGTCGTCTCCAATGGCCTCCTCAACACTACAATCTAAAATCCCCAAATCAATCAATCCTTGGGCTAGCACAGCTGAAGTGGCTCTGTGCATTGAAAGCCAAACTGAACCGGCTTGGCACGCCTCAATACCTGCCAACTGTGCTTTCAGCACGAGTTCGTATATCTCCCTTTGCTGGTCGCTGAATTTCCCGTTGACCGGCCATGTCCGGGTGATGTCGGAAGCGTATCCAGAAACCTCGCACCCCGCATCCACTAGGACCAGTTCTCCGTCGGAAATTTCATCGTCATTCGAATTATAATGTAAGATAGTTGCATTATCTCCACCACCAACGATTGACGGGTAACTCCAACGGCTCTTGTTGGCGGTGAAGTGAGCCTCTATTACTGACTGAACCTGCCACTCCCCAATACCAGGGAATGTCGCTCGCATCGCGGCGATGTGGGATGCTGAAGCGATGTTGGCCGACTCCTGCATTATCCGAATCTCCTCCTCAGACTTCAACACACGCATATCATCGAGTATCGGAGTTGGATCGGATATCTCGAGCTGAGATTCTCCACCGACTAACTCGTCCAACTCCGAATTCAGTCCAGTGAGACAGTAGACGCTGCTGCAGGAATTTAGTTGAGAGGTTACTGTCTCAGTCAAGTCATCCAACGGGCGGGCCTGATTGATTGGCCAACCTGATACCGCTCCTTCGACCCCCACTCTTCGACCCTCCCATATCTCGGCCTTCGTGTCACGTGGCTGGACGAACAGAGTAGTGAGCCATTCTGTACCATCGTGATGGGCCATCAGGACTGCTCCGGGGTCACTCCAGCCGCACAGGTACAGCATGTAGGAATTAGCGCGGAATGGAAAACTCGTGTCATTCGAGCGATACGCTACTTGATTGGTGGGCATCAGTATCAGCGAGTCCTCAGATAGCTGCTCTAGGAATGCGGACTGCCGGGAAAGGTACTCGGAATCCGAGAATGCAGGCTCACCCATGCGCTCACCATGTGCGTCGTCCCGAGGGGCGTTCTTATGCATGTGGGTAGTAAAAATCAGTTTTCGTCATCGGACTTCCACTTCGGAATTGAAGAAGAATCATCCGAGGACCTGAATCTCAGAAGAATCGTAGAGAGCATGAAAAGAGTGGAAATCGCCAGCACTAACAGTGGATATGGCAGAGGATCGCTGGCATCCGGATGGACTAGGAGGACAGAGATGCTGCCATAATCGTCGTCGTCATCAATGACGTCCAGTGTCAGAATGGCCTCATCGCCCGCGTCGGATGGCCAATACAGTGTCCTAATGCAACCCTCATACACCGGTTTGTAATCAATCTTCCAGACGCACCTAAGATTCGCTTGGTCGTTCTCCGAGTCCACTGAAAGAGATGCGTCCAGTGCCCACTCCGAACCGGGAGCGAGTTTGATTCTGTCACCGTCTTCAATTGGCGACCCATCTAAGGAACCTATGGCTAACGGGACAATATTTTGGATGGTGAATTCCTTCACAATAGTGTTCGTCACCCCCCCGGCGTCAGTGACGGTCAAAGTAAGACTGTAATCTCCCGAGTTGCTTGTGGGGATTGTCATTGTCCCTTTGCCCTCACCCATCACAATATCCAGAGGGGTTTGGCCCGAATGCGATGGTTTTCGAAGTACCCACATGTAGTGCATCCCCTCCCTGCCCCAGACTTGGTCGTCAGATGAACTGGCATCAAAGAACAAATTACCAGCCCCTTCCAATGAGTGCTCAGGCCCCTCAATGAATATCGATGGTGCTAGATTGTTAACCCTAACGGGAATACATTCCTGCGAATAGGTCACACCGGAAGGATCGTAGTTTTCAGCATACAAAGAATGCCATCCATCGTTTAATCCTGAGATATCTAGTAATTCTGAGAATTCACCGTCAGGCGTTCTGATGGAGAGGTGCGCTGACATGTCTGAGTCGGCTTCTGACGAGCAGGCATTAACGGAACTGAAAGCGGGGACGATGAAGAATCTCAATTCAGGGGAGGTCCATGTCATCGGGTACTCACTCCACCCAACTATCAACAGAGATTCGTGAATCCAATCACCTGATTCGGGGTAGTCTACGATAATGGCGGACTTCGAAGTGTCTCCGAGGAACACCACTCGGCTTGATTCCCATGAATCTCCTGTTACAGTCTCTACAGTGATAGAGACATAACAGGTGCAGGGAGAAAGAATCTCGACATCTGTGTCATCGAACGTTATTGACCACGCCCATGACGTCCTAGAATCTGATGATTCGATTATCTCCAATGATGAGCTGATGTCGCCCCATAGCGAGTCGGTAGTTGGGTCCATCCTCCACAAAACTCTTGTTGGTTTGATTTCGTCCTCAATGAATCCGGAAAGTAACATGGACTCATTGTAGCGCTGACCGTTCTCAAAATCGAATCCAATCAACGGGATATCGTCAGGCACGTCAGCAGCTGAAGTCGTGATTATGAGGGACAGAGAGGCTGTGACAAGCAAGGCGACTAGTACACGCGGGACCCTCATGGGTTACGGCCCGAATCATCATTTAATGAATCCCATGCCTAGATGATTGTATGTCACCTATCGGAAATCTGGAGTTGCCAGGCCAACTCATCCAACCACAACCCAAGAGTGGTGTGATCAACAAATTCGTGGCTAGCCTCGGCCGACAATACGCATTCGCAAGCTGCTGCTGCGAGAGCAGTCGCATCAGTTATTGAGAGGCCATTACCCAGTGCAGTTGCCAGTGCAGTTGCGGCAGCATCGTGCAGACCTATCTGCTGCACTGGAGCTGGGGCTGCGCAGGGAATGTGCATCGGATCCAGACCGGCTTGGTATAGCGTCACCCCGTGGATTCCACCTAGGACAAGCATAGCACCCCAGCCGTACTCCTCGATCAGAGCCTTTGCTGCATCGGCTGGATCGGAAGTCATCTGTCGGCGACTCAACAAATCCAGCCCCCGCTTCTCAAACAAGACCACGTCGGCACCCTTGCTACGGTCCAACCCAGATAATTTCGGATCCATTATAACAGGGAGTCTAGCATCGCTGGCAGCGTCAATCAAAGCCCGGGCACCAGTCGCATCGAGGACTCCTTTGTCATAATCTGAGAGGACAATAGCACAACTGTCCCGCATAGAGGACATGGCTTGTTTTGTCAGTGTCTCGCAAACACCGTCAGGAAGATTTTCGCGAGGCCCCCTATCTGCTTGAAGCAGGATCTGACTCTTTTCTAACAGGCTCTCACGGCTGCCGTAGAATCTGATCTTCGTCAGGGTGCTACGTTCCGATACAACTGCGATGTCGCTTGTATCGATACCATGTTCGGATAGTTTCTCGATAATGACTCGGCCCTCTCTGTCATCTCCAACACAGCAATGCAAACTAATCTGCAGGCCGAGCGAGTTCAGGCCCATCGCTATGTGAGCTGCTGCTCCGGGGGTCTCCTCAGAACGGAGAATCTTGAGGACGGGGACGGGTGCTGTGGAATCGAGGTTGTTTGCGTAACCATGATGGAATCTGTCCAGCATAACGTCTCCGATTAGAGTTACCTTTGAGGAGCCGACGTCATCCAACAGTTTCCTCAGTCTCTTGAGGGTCGCAGCGCGCTCCTCAGCATAGTCCATCGGTTGTGCGTGACGATGCATGTGAATGATGTTTGCTAACCGGCGAACTCAAGTCGTGAACCTTCTCGTCGAAACGTGGAACAGTACGGAAGCGGATGGCTGTATGACGGGCAAGCCTGTGACAGGTTGTGGAACAAGTCCGCCATAGGTCGACCCATTGGGGAGGGGAAGCTTCTGCTAACTCCTGCAGAGGTGATTTTCTGCCACGACCACAGACATGTTGACTGGCCATCTGTGAATTGGTTGCGAAAAGCGGTCGGGGATTTGCCGAAGTTACTGGATGAGGCTGTAGTCGTGGAATCCCTAAGGGTCCCGGGAAACAGATTGGTCATGCACCAAAACTTCGATGCACTTGGGTTGGACTGCGCTAATACGACCTGGGGGCTCAGATGGGTATCTGAAGCACATCCTAGGTCAGATGAGCCGGTTTCCGAGGTCCGGTGGTATCACGCCAACGAGCATCTAGATGTCGATGATCTCTTCGTTTGGTCTGAGCAGGTTTCTGATAGAGGAAGGATTCCTGAGGTTCTAGTGGTCGATGATGAGCACGCCGTGGTTACTTACCGGGTAGCCAGAGCCGAGCCTGAAGGGAATATGGGGGGACTCTTAGAAGCAGATTTGGAGCATATCGGTGCACTCAACAGTCTGTTCCTAGATAATGGAGGGAGATTCATCATGGACTCTGATAAATGGCCCGATGAGAGAATCGGAGTACCGCATCCTGAGGGGAGGGTGTTGAACATCAGCGAATGTCGGATGATCAATTCGCTCAATGATGCAGAACAGAACACCGTTGGAGCGGATATTCTTCGTGACCTACTTAGGAGGGGTCTGCATCCTCGGCCGGGCTTCAAGTACGGAACCAGATGGAGGTGCTATGACAGAACTCTCGGAGAGAGTCACGCTCCTTGGCTGGTCGTACATCCCTCTGAAGCTCCAGGTGACTGGGGAGGGGCCTGCCTAGCTTCGAGGCTTGCATCAGGAGTAGGCAAGATCTGGTTGCACCCACTACAGGATGGTGGAGTGTGGAATTACTTGTCGATAACAAGGCCGCCGGCGGACTCTAGGTGGAACAATCCAAATCGGAGATGACTTAGGGGGATTTGGGGGGTAGTTGCAGTTGACTCCGGCCTCCAGTGACCACAGATATCGCCAGTAACACGCAAATTACAAGCAGCCCATTAGAGGGCTCTGCCAGCCAAGCCACCCAGCCATCACCTGTGAACGGGGACTTGGCCTCGAGAACCAGAGGTATTCGCAGTTCCGTGCCATGACTGTCCGACAGTACCAGATTTCCCCTAGCAATCATACCTGGTTCCAAAAGCCCATCAGGGTCGATATCCAATATTATGGGGTCTCCGGGTGAAAGGGATATTGGGGTTGATGTTGTGGCTATTCTAGAAACTGCTCCCTCAACTGCAATGGAGTAAGTTCGCTCACCCTCACCATCGTATACCGGTAGGACCTCTACAGAGGAGAGGGAGTCCCAGTCTACTATGGCATGCAATTCATCTTCGAACAACCTGTGACCTATCCGGAACCAGTCTAAATCGATGTTTGTCTTAATCTCGTTCTCACACCCAATGACACCGCGCAGGGTCCCTGAGTCGCTGTTGTCACTCGAGCTGCTAAGAATTTCTATATCGTGCGTTCCGACTGGGATTTCGATGTACTCAGACTGTACCTGACTCCCGCTCTGGGTTGATGTAAGAGACACCTCTAAGGTGCAGGCTTGTGATGCTGTGACTCTTGCATATGTCGATTCGTCTGAAATGAACTGTATCGGGCCCCTCGGAGTAAGGACATCCACAGAGGATCTCCCTTTGGGCTCAATCACAACAGTTGCAGACTCAGAAGATAGCGTAACCACCGTAGCGGACCACGATACCAGCCTACCCCGATTGTCTCGTATCATCATGCCATCTGCACCGAATTCAGCTCCCACAGAAAAGGCGTCCTCTGCTGACCCTGTGTCCCTACCTCTCAGTAAGCCATCATCACCGTCAGCTTCGATAATCTTGACCCATGCATTGTCGGGATCGGTATTTACGAGATTGTCCGGGGCGTTGCCGTTGTTGTCATCAGAATGCTCGATGATGATGCCATGGCCAGGTAGTGCAGAATCGAATCCAGAATTTCCCCTCAGAGTAATCCAGATGGTCTCCCCGGGTGCTATTTCGAGTGCCAGACTGCTACCTCCATCGGATATAGGGAACAGTTCGAAACTGCCTCCGATACCTCCGTCTACCACAGTGAAGCGCTGGGCTCCGATTAGATTGAGGGTTGCAGCCCCGGGCATGGAGGGGGTGCCTCCGTTTCCGTTCCAGTTTCCACTTGCCATGAT
>Ga0206683_10001949_pt1 | contig 14051 bp, 17 predicted proteins | sample M280m12015metaG_FD_155483 | JGI IMG/M metagenome (GOLD analysis project Ga0206683, IMG submission 155483) | Ammonia-oxidizing marine archaeal communities from Monterey Bay, California, United States - M2 80m 12015 | ecosystem: Environmental > Aquatic > Marine > Intertidal zone | place: USA...
ATCACAGCCAAGTCATTGAAATCATTGACTTTTTTTTGGTATATAAATACAACTATGGATACAACTGATTTTATTTATAATATAAACTTGTCTTATGATAAAGATAGGTTATTAGATGACATGGCTAGGGTAACTTTCCATCCTTTTAATGATCGTGGGCCAGACCAAAGGGGAAAAAGCAATATTCCGAAAGGGCATTGGTTTGATAATCCATCTACATGGTTGCAGGGACATGTACCAGTACACGTAACCCCTGTCCCAGGGCGGACTACTATGCCAGCAATCATAAATCAAATTAAAGGGCATTTTCCAGAAGTTAGTCAATTACAAACTCAAATTTCTGAGTTATTAAAATGTAAAGATGTGAGAGCTCGGTATTATCGACAAGAAAAAAATACTTCTGTTCCTATGCATAAGGATATGCACACACTATGTGCTGTAAATATATTATTAAGTGATAATAATGGACCTATAGAATTTGAAGGTTTGGGAGAAATTCATTATGATTGTGCCATGCTAAATCTTCAAAAAGGACATGCTGTGCCACCCTTTCCAGAAGAAAGACTTTTACTAAAATTCAGTATATTTGATCTCCCATATAAAGATGCCATAACTAATTACCTTATAAATACAACGGGAGATTTATTGTGAAAGTTTTACAAACAATAATAGCTGTTAAAGACGGTGCCACTTTTTCTTCAAAAGAAGAAGGATTCACTCAACTCGGTACTGACTTGAAAGCCGAAGATCACGATCCTTCTTATTATGATGATAATGTTTTGGCAACGGACTTAAAAAATGTTACTTTAAATTCTTCTGATACTATAACGATTGTAAGGGAGTTTGAAGATGTTGCGACATATTTAGGTACTGTTCAAGACAGAGATCATCATATGGAAGGAAATACTGGTGGCCTCGCCGGTCTTGCGACTGCTATTGGTTGGCAATTTTCAGAAGATATTGAGCCTGTAGATGAATAGTAATGAAATATTATGAATTAGAGCCTGAAGATAATACTTTCACACACATTAATATAGATTTAACACATAGATGTAATATGGAGTGTGCTAATTGTTATTTGCCCAATCGTGACATTCCTGATATGGATGCTGATAAATTATATGAATTTCTTAAACGTCTTCCTAATAGAATTTTTTGCCGATTAATTGGAGCAGAAGCAACAGTTCGATCAGACTTACCAGATATTATATACAACACTAAAAAATGTGGTCATAAAGTTAGTTTAACTACTAACGGACTTAAACTTGCCTCAAAAAAATATACTAAAGAGTTAAAGGATGCAGGACTACGCATGGTTTTGCTTTCTATGAATGGTGCTCATGATCCTGATGTTTATAGTGTATTAGATGGTGGTGGTCAATATGCTGATATGAAAGTTCAGGCATTAAAAAATTGTATGAAAGAAAAGTTCCTTATAAACACTGGAACTATTATTGCAAAGGGAGTTAATGAATTTACATTATATGACCAAGTAAATACTGTTCGTAATGCTATTAAGGAAACAAACTATAATTTAAGACTCAAACCCTTATTACGTTTTAAGAGTATAGGTGCAATAGGAAGATATATGCCTAATAGTAGTTATACTCTAGATGAACTTGAAAAACAAATGTACTGGTATATTGGTGGAAATAATGATATAGAAAAGGTAGACACACAACCTGTAAGTACAACAGATTATGGTTTCTATAAAATAGAAGATATGTATATTAGATTGGTAGATTGGGCAGTAGATGAAGATGGTGTCCCTGATTCTGAAAATGAGATAAGAGGAAGAATTACTCCTGATTGGAAAATTGCACCATTTTTTGAACATGTTAAAAAGAATGAAGGACAATTTTGATAAAAACTATTACAACATCGAGAGATGATTCTTCATTTGATTTGGTAATTGATGAGGTTTTATGTTTTTTTGAATCTGAGGCCTCAAAGAATAAATTATCAGAAAATTATATTAAAGAAGAATTGTTTTTAAATTCCTCTGATGCTATTACTACTGTTAAAGAAGAAGACAAAATTATACTGTTCAGTACATTATTTCATCGTAAAATATTTAAAAATTCCGTAAGATGTTTAAATAGATATTTTAAACCACCACAAAAACGGAACACCTCAAGTCTAGGTCGCACGATTGATTGGCGGCAGTCTACTGCTATGATGTTAGAACAACAAGAAAATATAGCAAGGAATTACGACTATGATATTATATTTTTTAGTCGAGAACTTAAAAATCGAGAGGTTAAGGATGAGGATTCTTATAAAAAAACTTCATGTAATCTAATTCGTCAAAATTACAAACCGTTTGATCGTTATCTTTTAAGTCCGAGAGTTCATTTGACTTGTGATGGCAAAAGTATTAGAAACTGTTGGCAACAGATTATATATAAAAAATTGAGAGATAATGCTACTTTAAATATTGAATCTATTTCTTTGAAAGAATATAGAGAGAAGTTTGTTATATGATTGTGGAAAATATTATTAAAGAACCTGATAGAATTTTGCAACTGACGAACCTTGCCAGCAAAGATACCCACCGTAATGCTAAGAACTATGTTAATTTTAAAAGAAGATTAAAGAACTATCTTGCTTTTCATATTATTCTTGATAAAGATGAGGTAGTTGGTTTTGGTGGCATATATCATTCTGACGAATGGCCAAAGGATTTAGTACGTATCGTTGATAGAATGTATCAATACCCTTCTCATAGATTTAAAGGTTTGTGGAAAAAGGAGGGGAAAAGTAGAGATGGAATTAAGATTGGTTTGAGTTCAGAAACTTTGGTGCCATTTCAAACAGAATTTTGTCAGGTACGGAGATGGAAACCTTTCTTTTCTGTAGAAGGATTGCATAGAAGAAATTCCTTAAAAAAGATTTTGGATGAATATGTTGATCCTCAATATGGGTATAAATTATTACCAGATATGTATTATACATGTACCAATAAGGATAAAGAAGTTTTAGAAAGAATATGTTGGCAAAGTATAGTATCTATAACTGAAGATATAGACTTACCTAAAATGAGTGTAGAAGAATATAAGAAGAAGATACATTATAAATCTTCTTGACCATTTACACAAACAATCATATGTATTCTATCGGTTTTTCCCATATTCCATGCAGAATGATTCCATCCTTGATTCATAAACCATACACTACCATCTGGTTCTAAGTGTCGAATTTCAGGTTTTTCATTTTTTCTTTGAACACCAACGTAACACCAATCATTAGTTGTAATTGGTATTTGATACCTTACACTATAGTTTGTATTGTAGTCTATATGTGGTAATACAAAACCACCTGGGTTTATTACACAAAATCTTGTTCGAGTATATGGTGATTTGAATTTCTCTAATACTTCTTCTATATAACTACCCTTTACCCAATCAGGAAGCTTCCGATAATTTCTTTCATCTCCTTCTGGTGTATCTCCTGTGCTTTTATTTTTAAACATATAGTTTTGATCTTCAAATTCTGTAACAGGGATTTGTATATAACCGTTTTCTGGTATATAAGGTGAACCACATTTTTTACTAAGATAATCTCTTTCATTTCCTATTAATCCAATATTATTCATATAGACTTGGTGGATTTTGTCTACGTCTACTCTCATCGCAATTTTTTGAAAGTTTTTAAGCTCGGTTCTTTTAAGCATTCTTGAATAATCTTTCTATGATAATTCCACAAACATCCCACTTATGAAGTCTATAATTATCAGGATTTTCATGATGATTTTTATGAAAACCATCTCCGAAAGTTAAAAGTGCTAAAGCAAAATCATTATGAGGTTTATAGTTTCTATGACTTGTAGATAGTATCATAGTACCAAAAGTAAGAACACCAGCGGCGGGAAATAACCATGCATATATTGGTGCCATAGGATCTATCAAAAATAATAGCAATCCATACGTTCCTATTATAGTAGCATAGTGTTTGCGTTGAAATCTGTAAAAAGGTGTCTTAATAAGATCACCAGCAAATTTGATTTTTATATTAGTAAACATAGTCAGAAATTGTACTCGTAATGTTCCAAGAAAATCAGGACTATGTGGGTCTTTATCAGTATCAGAAAATTGGTGATGTGCTCTATGTATTGCTACCCAATCAATTGCAGGCCCAGTTAGACTAAAGGTGGCAAAAAATACAATAAGTTTTTCAAACCAACTGGGACAATTAAAACTTCTATGAGAGAGGAGTCTATGATAACCCATAATCATACCAAAACACTGAAATAGGAAATACATAACTAAGGAAACAACAATATGCCACCACTCTGCGTACAATACCATAGGTATTATTGACAGATATGCTAAAAATTGTAATAAAAATACTATATATTTGTACATATTTAAAATAAAAGGGTCTTGACTTTGCCTCTTCCCTGTGCTATATTTATATATAGTATACAAGGTAGATCGTAAATCCTTGGGTACACGGAGTTTTCGGTGGTTTTAACCGTTGGTCAAGGCTCTTAGAGATAGACCGAAAAAAACCACCACTTAACTTGCATCGCCTTATGGGATGCATAATTTAATCTTGCTTATAAAGGAGATCATAAAATGGTTACAAGCAATGCACTAAGTCTATTTAACGACAATTTCAATAAATTAACACCCTATGCGGTAGGATATGATCGTATCTTCGATCATCTCAGCCGATACGTTGATAATAGTACAACGTCTACAGGGTTTCCACCATATAACATCCGAAAGGAAGGTGAATATAATTACGTAATCGAAATGGCCCTTGCTGGTTTTGGTAAGAAGGACATTGAGGTGGAAATTACTGAGGGTACTCTTTCTATTAAATCTGTGAAAGAGAATACCGAAGATGAATCTACAGTTTATCGTGGAATTTCTTATCGGAAGTTTGACCGCAAGTTTACTCTTGCCGAGGACTTGATTGTTAATGGAGCAACTCTGGAAAACGGAATGCTCACTATTGATTTGGAACGTGTTGTTCCAGAAGAGAAAAAACCTCGCCTTATTACGGTGAAATAATCTTTTCATAAAATAGGGAAAGGGGGTTGACTTTAACCCTCTTTTCCTTTATTATAAAACAATCTATAAAGGAGTGATTTATGGGAGTGAAGATATTTGATGGTACACTTGATGATCTTAGTGGTGGTGTCATGAAAGAAAATACAGATCAAGAACAGGCACTTGAAGATGCCGTTGCACTAAAAAAAGAAGAAGAAAAACATCTAGAACAAAATCATGGTATGAGGGTTGCTTTACGTCCTATCAAGGCGTTGAACATTATGAGGGTAGAAGTGCCTGATGAAATTATTGATGAGTTGAATACTCATATTGATACTGATATTATCCCTGCTAATAAGAGTTATGCATCTGGTCTTGTTGGTCAAATGAAAAACGATGAAAAATCTGCTCAACTAGAATTTCCTATGGACGATGAAGTTGGGTCTACATTAAAAACGATTTTAGATCAGGTAGGTACTACTTATCTTAGGTCTGCATATCAGAGAGATGCCAAGGCCGAGGTGTATAATTGCTGGACAAATCATGCATATGCAGGGGATTACAATCCTTTTCATGATCATGGTGTAAAAACTATGGCAGGACTGTCTGGGTTTTTATGGTTAAAAGTTCCTGAGTGTATTAAAAAATTAGATGGAGAGAATCCAAATATTAATAATGCCAGTGGTGCTGTTGATGGATTTACCCATTTGATTTGGGGAACAAATACCAGAAAAGATCTTCTACAACTTAAACCTCAAACTGAAGATTATATAAAACCAGAAGAAGGAGTGATGTTAATCTTTCCTAATTGGTTAAAACATCAAGTACTTCCCTTCTTTGGTGAAGGTGAAAGACGATCAATGGCATTTAATTGGAATGTTAATGATTCTGAAAGGGAGATGAAAAAATACATGAGTGATAATGAAAAGGAAAAGTATGAGCAACGAAAAAAAGATTCAGTACAAGTATGATGAAGATGCAATTTTAACAGATTTGAATGAATATATAGATTCCACATATAATGAACATTACAGCAAGAACAAATATCAAGCTACAGAGTTTATTATAGATGGGGGTCATGGTGAAGGTTTCTGTATCGGTAACATCATGAAATATGCACAACGATACGGAAAAAAGAATGGCAAGGACAGAAGTGACTTGCTAAAAGTTTTACATTATGGTATTATAGCCTTACATGTACACGATATGGAGAACAGTGAATGAAACTTAGTAATGATACTATAACGGTGTTGAAGAATTTTTCAACGATTAATCAAAATTTACAAATAGGTAAAGGTAGTACTATATCTACAATGTCTGCAATGAAAAATATTGTTGCCAAGGCAGAAGTCAAGGAGGGGTTTCCTAGAGAATTTGCAATTTATGATTTGAATGAATTTCTATCTGCATTGTCTCTTTTTGAAAAACCAGACTTAAAGTTTAAAGAGGATTTTGTTGTAATGACGGAATCCAATACACCAGCAACGAAATCTTTAAAATATTGGTATTCTGATCCATCAGTGGTTAGTACTCCAACTAAAGAACTGGCAATGCCAGAATGTGAGATTTCTTTTAAATTATCTAGTGCAATGCTTTCTGATATTACGAAAGCCTCTCATGTTATTGGAGCACCAGATATGTGTTTGGAAGGTATGGACTTGGGTACTGCTGTGCTTAAAGTTACGGATAAGAAAAATACAACAGCAAATGATTATGCAGTAAAACTTGATATAGATAATCAAGAACAAAATGTACCATATAAGTTTTGGTTTAAAGTTGAAAATTTAAAACTTATTCCTGGAAAATATGATGTGAATGTTTCCTCAAAACATATTTCTCATTTTTGGAATGAGAAAGTAAACGTCCAGTATTGGATCGCACTGGAACCAGAATCTGCTTATAATGTTTAATGAGAGGAAATTATATTATGGAAACTTTTCTATGGGTAGAGGAATATCGTCCCAAGGATGTAAAATCTTGCATACTTCCTAAAAATCTAAAAGATACGTTCTCTGAATTTGTTAAACAAGGAGAACTCCCCAATTTAATTTTATCAGGTGGATCAGGTGTTGGTAAGACAACAATTGCGAAAGCAATGCTTGATGAACTTGGTTCGACTTATATGATGATCAATGGTTCAGAAGAATCTGGCATTGATGTTCTGCGAACCAAGATAAAAAACTTTGCGTCTACTGTGTCTTTACATGGTGGTCGTAAGTATCTTATTCTGGATGAAGCAGATTATTTAAATCCACAATCAACTCAACCAGCATTGCGTGGTTTGATAGAAGAATTTCATAAAAACTGTGGATTCATTCTCACATGTAATTATAAAAACAGATTGATTGAACCATTACATTCTCGTTGTAGTGTGGTGGAATTTGTGATTCCTAATTCAGAAAAACCACAGTTGGCAATGTCATTTCTCAATCGATTAAAGACAATCTTGGATGAGCAGGGTGTTACATATGATGACAGAGTTCTTGCTGAAGTCATAAACAAACACTTTCCTGATTGGAGAAGAATATTAAATGAACTTCAAAGATACTCTGTTTCTGGTACGATTGATGCAGGAATACTTGTAGATATATCAGAGATAAATATTAAGCAATTAATACACTCCATGAAAAATAAGGAGTTTACAAATGTTCGTAAATGGGTTATTAATAATTTGGATAACGATCCTGTACAGTTGTTCCGTAATATTTACGATCATATGTACGATTATATTGATGATAATAGCATACCTCTGTTGGTTATTTTATTGGGTGAGTATCAATATAAATCAGCATTTGTTGCAGACCAAGAAATAAATACCCTCGCATTTTTAACAGAGGTGATGGCAAAAGTAAAATTTAAATGAAAGTAACCATCGCAAAACTTAGGACTAGTATACAGTATACTTTTTCTAAAACCTATTTTATATACATGGATAGTTTTTATGAGAATTATGAATACTGGATGAAGTCTAGACCTGATCTAGAATTTGATGTTTATAATATTTCATTTGATGAGTCTAAACCAATACGTAATGATGAAGCAATTAAGACTGCTGATGTAGTTATCATACCAAGTGAATCAGAGTGGAGATATCAAAGACCAGACTTATGGGAAGGAAATCATACCGTAAGTTTGGGTGAATCATATAAAGGCCACCGAGACAAAACGAATAAACAATTGGATGAAATTAGACCTTATTTTGAAAATAAACGTATTATATTTTGGAGATGCGAAAGAGCAGATACAGAAGAATTATACAGAACTAAGGTTTTCTGTGATACCCCAATAAAATCATTTGATATTATAGATGAGATTGATTTTTCTGGTAATCTAAATGGTATGAGATATCACCATATACCTAATTTACAAAAAGAATTAAATTGTGATATAACCAAAACAATCGACTTTGCTTATTGGGGATCAGCATGGAAAGATGATCGTGATAAGGTAATACATGGAATATATGAGAATAAGGATTTTACTACAATGCTCGTTGGTGGATGGTTATATTTAAAAGAGGATGTTAATAACCAAATAAAACCGTGGGCAAGAGATTGGAGAGACTTATATCCATTATTAAAACCAGCACGAAGCACTTGTTGTTTTAATTGGTTGGATGAAAATGCAACTACTTCTAGATATGTTGAAGCACTTGCTATAGGTATAATACCATTCGTTTGGTGTACTCAAGATTTTCAGTATGATAAAAATGATACATATAATATAGATGTTTGGCAAAGGATAAGGTCTGTAGAAGAGTTATTATGGAAGATAGAATGGTTACGTGATGATGATTTTTTTAAAGCAAAATTGAGAGAATATCGTAAAAACTATAGGAAGGTGTTGCTTAGTAAGAAACAATATAGTGAGGAGTTTAATAAAAAAATGGATGCATTGATATGATAAATGTTTATGATAATCTTCTTGACGATCATGTAGCAGAATTTATTCAATTACAATTACCTGACCTTTCTTGGAAATTTGATTATTTTTCTAGAAAGGGAAAACCCAATAAACACTGGCACATTCTTTGCGGTCATAATCCGAAGTCAGTTGTCGATAATGGATATGAATGGGTACTACCTATTTGGGATGCCGTAAAAATAAAAACTAAAAAAATCAGAGAAGAACTTCATCTTAATGACTTTATTCGTATCTATATGAATGCACATACACATGGCATAGAACCTCACCTACATCAAGACGATGGTGATTTTACTATGCTCTATTATCCTAGATGTGATTGGCAAGAGGATTGGGGAGGTGGAACTGTGGTAGATGGTACTCTTGTTGAATATGTAGGTAATAGATTAGTTGTATTTGATGCTGATTTATGGCATAAAGCACAACCAGTATCTAGACATTGTTATGAGTTAAGAACTTGTATAGTAATCAAGTGTAATGGAGTATTGCCCCGATCACATCAATTGAATAATTTGGTGCGAGAGGATAAAAAATAGAAATGTATGAACTAAAAGACTATCTCAAGGCAATTAATTATACAAAAGAAAATCTGTTACGCACAGAAGATGAAGAATGGGAAAAACGATATCCACCCTATATTGTAAATAAATGTCTTGCACCATTTACAGACACTATACTATTAGTTAATGAATTAAACCAACATCATCAATTAGACAAGAAACTCCAGTTTGACTATTTACTAAATAGTTTAAGACCAAGGAACAGATTTGCTCCTTGGATGAAGGCGAAGAAATTGGAAAATCTAGAACATGTTAAAGAGTTTTATGGATATAGTAACGAAAAAGCAAGGAACGCTCTTGATATACTAGACACTAAACAGATTTCCGCTATAAAAAACAAATTAAAAAAAGGTGGAAGAGATGGAAGAGGTTAATTGGACTCAGGAGCAGATGTTAGAAATTACTCTGAAAGAACCAGATGATTTTTTAAAAGTACGAGAGACTCTATCTCGTATAGGTGTTGCTTCTAGAAAAGAAAGAAAATTATATCAGTCCTGTCATATACTACATAAGCAGGGACGGTATTTTATTGTGCATTTTAAAGAGTTGTTTGCATTAGATGGAAAACATACTAATCTATCAGAGAATGATATTGCACGAAGAAACACTATCACGAATTTGCTGAAGGATTGGGGATTGGTTGAAGTATTAGGAGAGGCAGAACCTGTTGCTCCTCTAAGTCAAATCAAGGTTTTATCTTACAGTGAAAAGGAAGATTGGACACTAGAAACCAAATACAACATAGGGAAGAAGAAAGAGGTATAATGGGAATAAAATTTATGTTCTGGATTTCAGTTATTACAGTTATATTGGGTATGATAAGCCTTAATGTTGCCTCGGTGTTATCGTAATGGAAAGTTTCACACGATTTTTTACTGAAGAAGTGAAACCATATAAGATTATTTGTTTTTATCATACAGCTGATTCACGTAGAGATGTTGAGAAAACTGGTAATATCGAAATGATGAATATTATGAATAGCGCTGCAAAATCATCTGGTATTACTATGCACTATCTAGATTATAATGGAACATTTGTATCAAATAAAAATGGTAAGACTTATTTAAATCATTTTCCTATAGACGATAAAACTGGTGAATATATTTTACCAGATTCAAAAGGAAATGTGGAATATGATGAACCACTAGAAATAGATAAAGACAACAGTTTGTTCTTATATAGAGATTTGCCCAATAATAAAAAAAATTGGTGGGATATGCTCAAAGCACTTGAGATAAATGAACATTTTTTTTTAAATTCTTTTCATTGTTATGAAATATGTAATAGTAAATATTTAACAGATGTTTATTTAAGAAATGCTGGACTAAGAACACCAAAAACTGTTCGTATAACTCATTCAGAGGATTCGGAAAGAGCATTTAAAGAATTAAAAAGTGATTTTCCAGTTATACTTAAATTGTCACAAGGAACCGTAACAGGGGTTGGTGTGGTGAAGATTGATAATCTGAGAACTTTACACACAACTGTACAGATGATGCTGATGTTGAATAATGATCTTCCATTGTTGCTACAAGAGTTTATAGAACTGGAATATGATATTAGAGTTATAGTTTTGCATGATGAAGTTGTTGCTGTAATGAAAAGAAATGTTATTAAAGGAGCAGACTTTAGAAGTAATGTTTCTTTAGGAGCAGAACCAGAAAAAATGAAATTAACAGAATTAGAAAAAGAAGTTGCCATTAAAGCATCAAAGACGGTTGGTGGTATTCTTACTGGTGTAGACTTAATTCCTTCTAAAGATAGAGAGAAAGAATCTCCTTACGTATTGGAAGTTAATGCAAACCCAGGCTTCTCAGGTATTGAAAAAACTAATCCTGGCATAACTACAATGATATTTAAATATTTTAAAAATCGTGACAATTGGAACCTTGACAAAACTACTGAAGTGTGATATAACTATATTATGAGTTTTTATACAAATGTCCTTCAATGGGGCAACTATCTGCTTGTCCGTGAAGTTAAAAATGGACAACGGCAAAATTCCAGAATAAGATATTCACCTACTCTATTTTCTCCTGTCAAACAACATACTGGTTACAAGACATTAGACGGACAACATGTCTTGCCCCAAATGTTTGATACAATGAAGGAAGCAAAACAGTGGGTGGAGGATCATAAATCACAACCAAATCTTGTGTACGGTAATACACAGTATGCTTATTGTTATATCTCAGACAATTATAAGGGAACTGTTAATTGGAATATGAATGAACTTCTTATAGCAACAATTGATATTGAAGTTCAATGTGAAAATGGATTTCCAAACCCATTTATGGCAGAAGAAGAACTTTTGTCTATTACAATTAAAAATCAACAAACTAAACGAATTATGGTTTGGGGTATTGGTAAGTTTGAAACTGATCGCAAAGATGTAACATATGTTGAGTGCGAAAGTGAAGTGCATTTATTAAAAGAGTTTCTTATATTTTGGGAGAAGCATTTTCCAGATGTGATAACAGGATGGAATACAGAATTTTTTGATATACCGTATATATGTAATCGTATTAAAAGGTTATTTGGTGAAGATGAATTAAAACGGTTATCTCCTTGGGGTGGTGTATTTGAGAAGAAGGTATATCAGCAAGGAAGAAATCACCAGACTTATAGTATACAGGGAATCTCTGCTTTAGATTATTATGACTTGTATCGTAAATTCACATATACAAATCAGGAGTCTTATAGGTTAGACCATATTGCTAAAGTCGAGTTGGGTGAAAGTAAGGCAGGAAATCCTTTTGACACATTTCGTGAGTGGTATACTAAGGACTTTCAGTCTTTCATTGAATATAATATACAAGACGTTGAAATTGTAGATCGTTTAGAAGACAAGATGAAACTAATCGAACTATGTTTGACTATGGCATATGAAGGTAAAGTCAATTATCCAGATGTTCTTGGGTCAGTTCGGTACTGGGATGTCCTAATATATAATTACCTACGAGAGAAAAATATCGTCATACCACAAAAGACACCGCAAGAAAAAGTAGAACAATTTGAAGGTGCTTATGTCAAAGATCCAATAGTGGGAATGCATAAATGGGTAATGTCTTTTGATTTAAATTCCCTATACCCACATTTAATTATGCAATACAATATTTCACCAGAGACATTAGTACCTAACTGCAAGAAGGAGGATGGTCTGGTTGATAAGATTTTAGATGGTAAAGTAAAGAATGAAACTAAACATTGTATGACTCCAAACGGTGCATATTTTCGAAAAGATAAAAGAGGATTTCTACCAGAACTGATGGAGAAAATTTATGATGATCGTGTTACGTATAAAAAACTTCTTCTGGAGACTCAGCAGAGATATGAGGATACAGGTGACAAGAGTCTTCTCAAGGATATATCAAAGTATAACAACATTCAGATGGCAAAGAAGATATCCCTTAATAGTGCGTATGGTGCTGTTGGGAATAATTGGTTTCGCTATTTCGATTTGTTGGTTGCTACAGCAATTACAACATCTGGTCAGTTATCTATACGATGGATTGAAAAATCTCTTAATAAATATCTCAATAAGATTTTGGAAACAGAAGGAGAAGATTATGTCATTGCTTCAGATACGGATTCGGTTTACATCACTTTTGAATCTCTGGTTAGCAAAGTCTTTGGTGAATCACCAGAAACTAGCAAGGTGGTCGAATTCTTGGATAAAGTGGCAACTGATAAGTTGGAACCATTTATTAATAAGTCTTATAAATCTCTTGCTGAACTTATGGGAGCTTATGAACAAAAAATGGTCATGGATAGAGAAATTATTGCCGACAAAGGAATCTGGACAGCAAAAAAACGATACATCCTCAACGTCCACGACAGTGAAGGAGTCCGATACAAAGAACCCAGACTAAAGATTATGGGCATTGAAGCGGTTAAGTCGAGCACTCCTGCTCCTTGCCGAGCAAAAATTAAAGAAGCATTAGACATCATTATGAATGGTAATGAGAAGGAACTTAATACTTTTATACAGGGGTTTCGAGAAGAATTTATGGAATTACCTCCAGAGGAGATTGCTTATCCTAGAAGTTGTAATGGATTAGCAAGATGGACTACAGACCACAATCTTTTTAGAAAGGGAGCCCCCATCCATGTTAAAGGTGGAATTTTATATAACCATCTTCTTAAAAAAAATAATTTGGAAAACAAATACCCCAGTATACAAAACGGCGATAAAATCAGGTTTTTGCATTTGCGAGTTCCTAACATATATCAGTCTACCGCATTTTCGTTCATAACAGATATGCCAAGAGAACTAGACTTAAAAGGTTTGATAGATTTTGAACAACAATTTGAAAAATCATTTGTTGAACCGATCATTTTTATAACAAACAAGATTGGGTGGAATATCCAATCATCAAATATAGCTACGTTAGAGGATTTCTTCGCATGAGTGAATTATATGAAATATTGAGAAATAGTCTTGATGATACAGGATTGCCTGTGATGGATCGTGACCAATTTAAAGAAGTAACTGACAAATTCGGCAAGGAAGAATTTAGAAAGACACTGGCAGATTATATTACTAATGAGAAACCACCATTTCCATTAA
>Ga0206683_10001951_pt1 | contig 14049 bp, 10 predicted proteins | sample M280m12015metaG_FD_155483 | JGI IMG/M metagenome (GOLD analysis project Ga0206683, IMG submission 155483) | Ammonia-oxidizing marine archaeal communities from Monterey Bay, California, United States - M2 80m 12015 | ecosystem: Environmental > Aquatic > Marine > Intertidal zone | place: USA...
GACAGGATTGACGAGGTCGTGGTGGTGGTCATCTCATCCATCATCTCGTGAATCATTATGATGAATTCCTCGTCGTCATCGAATCTCTCCTTCTGGGGGGCGTCTCGGAGGAGGCGCTCCACGATACTGTCCCGGATTTCCTCCTCCTCCATTGTGATGGTTGGCTCGAGACCGAACCAGAAGGTGTTGCCCGCCCCCTCGGCACCCTCCGGAGGGGAGTAAACGTGTGCGAAGCATGGTGGCTTGGTAGCGTAAATCAGGTTCCGAGGACTGACGCTCTTTGCATCCCTATCGAGTGGCCCGTAGTATATCGGCCTAGAACCGTGCTTTGCTTCGAACTCCTCGATCCATTCTCGGATGTGTGGGAATTCTGCCATCAAGCCGCCCAAGTCTCCCGGTTGTATGTTGAAAGTCGGCTTGTCGGGTTTTTCTTCGCCTGCTTCCTGTTCCGTGACCATTCAAACCCCTCCTCAAGCAACTGCTGTGATGTCCACGATGAAACCCATCTCAGGCATCACCTTCCAACCGATTCTCTCGGTCACTGGCCCGGCGGCCCTGAGGAACCTAGTTACCCCCACCGTCCTAACCAACTGCCCTCCGACGACTGAAGTCATCATGTCCAAGACTACCTCCGCGGAGTTCTTCATGCCCCTGAGGATGTCATTGTCCATCTCTTCTGGATCGATCGTGAGGATCAGGGTTCGTCCCTCTGATGTGAATCTCCTCAGGGACACCATTAGCTCCTTGCTGGACATCTCCTCCGGCATTAGCTCGGATGCCCTGTCGATTACTACGACCTCTGCATCCTTGGAGGCTGGGGAATCCAGTATATCCAACAGAGTGACGTTCTCTTCGGAGGGCTCGGCAATGACTCCGAGGCTGGAAATCAAATGGAAGGAGCCCTCGTCTATTCTCTTGTCCATGTAGTAACCGATGCTGGCAACCTGCTCGAGCCAGCCTCTGGTAGTGAGCTCCGTGGTGTACAGTGCGACCCTGACGTCATTGGCCGTCATCCCGAATGACATTCGCTGACCTATGATGCTCTTGCCGGATCCTATCCCACCACACACTAGCATGAGTGCCCTGTTTGGGATTGCTGTGCCCATGCTCTGGCCCAGGCTGTCCTGGATGACCCCGAACTCGAAGTTGTCCACGTTAGGGCTTGACAATTCGGACTTCCTCCCTAAGTGTGTCTAGTCCCGTGTAACCGGTTGCTGTCGAGGAGACGCTGACTGTCATTGTTAGGTCATTATCCCCAGAGATTAGGTCAGTATCGAGGCCGGAATTGGTGAGTGTGAACTGGACTGTCTTGCCCGGTAGCCATTCCGTAGTGACCCCATCAGTGACTGTCACGGTCATGGTTGTGCCCCCTAGTGCAGCCCCCACCGAGTTGACGTCCAAGAAGGTGTCTCCCGAGTTCTGGAGGTGTATCTTCGCATCCTCACCCCCCTCCCAAGCTATGTTGATCGGGTCGCTGACCAGTGACACGCGCGTCCTGACGTCCTCCGCGCTCTGCTTGCCCCTCTCGTCGAGGACGTCATCCATGTCATCCCATGTCCCTAGGAGGATGCCGGAGACCAGTGCTGCAACAATCAGGCCAGTGCTGAGGAGGATTATCTCTGAAGGCCCGCTTGTCATTTTCTCTCTCCTCACGTTATGGTTACGGTCTCCGCGTCGTTGTAGTCGTATATAGCAAGGAAGGCCCTGTCTGGGTCGTCGCCGATTAGGAATCCGTGGGTGTTGGAATCCAGGGGGAATGCATCCGTGGATAGCTGCTCTCCCGGGAAAAGGTACAGGTTGGTGCCCGAATAGTGGGTAACGAAGGGGATGAATGGGGTTCCCTGGTCTTTGGCCCCCGTGTCTGAGAAGGTTACGAAGATGTGCGAGAGATCGACCGTTTCAGAGCCTGTGTTCTGGATTGTGATGGTATTCTTATCGTGGAGTGAGGAAATAGTTCCGGTGGCATCGCCATTACCACATCCGTTAATGGTGATAACGTCGCCAATTTCGTATCCTGATCCCGGTTGTTCGACAGAAATAGAATCCACTGAACCCGTTGTTTGAGTTACCGACACTACTAGGCCGGTTCCGCCTCCAGTTGTTGTGCAGCCCCCTCCAGTGACGTAATCAGAACCGCTTAAGGTAACAGAAAGAGTGTTGGCGGGCCCTGTGGACTCAACCTTGTCAGTTACAGACAAGAGGTTCACCTGTGGCTCTGGAAGTTCGTACTCGGAGTTCTTCACCGACTCGTCGATGCTCTCGACCATGGTCACGGTCGCCATTCCGAACACCATTATGAAAACGGTGCCAACGACCATCGCGCCGACGCTGGACCCAGACAATCAAATCCCCCCCCTAGGGAGTCCCCTGGGTCCTCCAGGCCTCGATCAGAGCGGCGAATGTCAGCAGGGTCCTGTTGTTCACGGATGGTGCTCCCTCGGACCCCTCCCCGGGCTCTGCGAGGGTCGCTATTGAGATGAGTGCCTTCTCCTCGGCTGAGGTTATGACGCCTGACTTCGAGGCGGCCTTGAGGAAGCCGAGGGCGTCTGCACCGCTCATGTGATCCAGCAGGAGGGCGACTATCTTGGTGGGGTCGACGCTCGGTCCGTGCATCAGGGCGTCGGCCTCGGAGCTCTTCAGGAACGGGTTGACCGCGAGGGACTGTGCCTCGTATAGGTCGAGGAGCCCGGGGCCCCCTGGCATCCCCCCAGCAGTGAGGTTCCCTCCTCCGGAAGGGGAGGGGCCGTCAACTGGTCGGCTTGTGACTGCCCCATCGTCTCCCACCGTGTGGATTACGTCCTGAGAATCGCCACCCCCACCACCTGAAGCGGGTGCGATAGAAACCGACTCGGCGGCGATCTTTGCAGTCTGCTGGGCGGTCATCTTGATGTTTGCCTCCATGAGGTCCATGGCCGTCTCCAGCCTCTCGAACCTGTCCTTAACCATGTCCACTAGCTCGGGGATCATGTCCTGTCCCTTGTTGGCCTGTGGGTCACCGAGCACACCGACCCTCGTTCCCGAGGGGGCAAACAGCCAGGCCTCGAGGTCTGTAGGCCTGAACTCAGTCGGTATGTCCACGTGTTCGACGGTTAGTTTGGCAACCTTGTCTAGTCGGGAGGCCATGCCCGGGTCGGCAGAGGAGTCAGAGGAGGTCCGGAACCTGTCCATTAACCCCATCAGAACACCTCATCTCTCCCTCTCCATTTGTTGCTTGTGCCTCGTGAGCCCCCGCTCACATTACCGACTTGCCAAGTGTCAGGGATTCGACCTTCAGGGTAGCGAGGGTCTCGCCACCGCCGTCGACTACTACTCGCAGATTCAGTACGGCCCCTACTCCTGCCTCAGCATCGCATCCAGGGGAGTCGCCCTTGGTGGTTGGAGCAGTGAAGTCTGCTGTGGTTAGGGTGACGCTCGTGTCCGTATCAGTGGGTGTTAGATCGATGACGAACTTGAACGTGGTACCTGCTGTAATCTCATCGCCATCTGGTATGTCCGTGTCGTCAAGCTCCAAGGAGTCGGCCTCGAGGGTGTCAATCGTGGAGAAGGAACTACCATCATCGAGCGTGACTATGCACGAGATGTACCACGTGATATCGCCCTCTTGGACGTTCAGTGAGCCGGATGAGACTCTTGCGATTACGACCATGGTGTCGACGTCAGTGTCCGTCCCGGTTGCACCCATGGGCTCGCCGGTTGTCACGATGTATACGTCGGAGACCGAGACCTTACCGGATATCTGATCCCTCGTGTCCGAACTAGTGTTCTCGGCGTTCTGCTGCAGCTCCTCAGCGGTCTTGATGATGATGGTGGATGCCACAGCGGCCACTAGGATCAGGGCGATGAAGACGATCATCGCACCGATACCGATCGATCCCTCCGTGTCCCTCCTGTCCGGGGTTGTGAGTTCTGTAACCATCTCAGGTCACCTCCTTGCCAGAGACGACCGATTCGATTTGGAGCTCGGAGATGGTCGTGCCTCCTCCGTTGACGACCATCTTCATCTCGACGGTGTCGCCTACCGAGAGAGAGGTTGAGCAGGCTCCTGCGTCGTCACCAGCCGGGTCGAGGTTGATGTCGAACTTGAAAGTGGTACCGGCGGTAAGCTCAGTCGTTGCTAAGTAGTCGGAGCCGTCAAGTTGGTCCGCGTTGACACCTTCAGGCGCAACGATGGTACCCCCTCCAGCATCAGTGGTCCCGAGGTTGCCAGTGACCAATCCGAATGCAGCGCCGCCGCAAACAACCACCCAATCGATGTCCTGGACCTGTACGCCGGTGGATCCCGATGCAATCTTGGCGGTGACGATGAACGAGTCGGCATTCGCGGCGGTGGTCGTTCCAGTACCATTCACTATGATCTGGATGATGTTCACCTTTCCTGAAATCTCCTTTCTCGTATCGTCGCTCGTTGCTTCAGCGTTCTGCTGCAGCTCTTCGGCGGTCTTGATGATGATCGTCGAGGCCACCGCGGCTACTAGGATTAGTGCGATGAAGACAATCATCGCTCCAATACCGATTGAGCCTTCGTCTCGGTTTCTTTCTACTGTCTGGTATTCTTCGCTCATTGCGTGTTCACCCGTGCCCCCCTGTGATTGCTAATCATTTATGATATTACTGGAAAATGAGGATGTTTTTCCAGTTCTGGATATGAAAACTAACTGCCGATACCAATGGCCTCACGCAGGTTGAGTACCTCGATTGGCACGTGCACAACGTCCCCGGGCGACAGGTTCTCGACTAGTGGCAGCCTTAGAGTCTCGAAGCCGTCTGGCATCCATGGGTCTAGAAGGAGCCCCTGCATGAGGTTCGGTGTCCTGTTCTCTACCCTGGTCTGGACCTTGAGGCTGCCATAATCGACATGGTACCCGGTAGTGATGTTCAGGCTGCTACCGAGGAGAGATGTCTGGGGGAATGAACCCGAGGGTCGTATCTCGATCCCTATCTCGATGAATCCCTCTGGGGGAATCTCGGGGATCTCGCACATCTTCGGGGTGGAGGACCACCCAAACGGGATTGGCGGTGCCAGTCTCATGGTTGAGATGTTGTTCTCGCCTGTGTTCTCGAGGGTGATAACCATGAGGGCGTGGTCCTTGCCCTCTGGCCATGATGTTCCGATCGAAAGGAAGAAACTGTTCACTAGGAAGGGGCTGGTTGCCTCGTGAACTGCGATCGGACCGAGTGCGCTTATCGCATCCTCGAAGGCCTTGGCAGCCGAGGACAGGTCGGAGTCTAGGGCCTTCTTTCCCTGGTTGACCAGAGTCAGTGCGATCTCCTCGATGTCGCTCAGCTCCCCCATCTCGTTGAGGTGCCTTCCGAGTGTGTTGAGGGATCTCTCCAAGCCATCCCTGCCCATTGATGACACCGCTCCCTCGACGCAATCCGCAGCAGCTCCCCAGTTCCCCTCCCTTAGGTGCTGGAGGCCCAGCATCGTGAGGTCCCATGCGTTGCGGTCGCCCTCGGACATCTCCTCGAGCTCCTCGAGCGAGCGCTCCAGTGAGGAAAGCGCCCTGTAGAGGTCCATGATCTGGCCCTCGGCCTCATCGACCTCCTTTGACAGGGTCTTCAGCATCTTCTTGGCGCTCAATGGCCTGTTGGCCCAGATGGCGAACTGTACGTTCTCCGCCTCTTCCTCAATGTAGTCTATCCTCTTGAGGGTCGCCTCGGCCCCCCCTGCGGCTGGTGCTTGCTCCCTAGCCAATTCAGTTGCCCCCGCCTGGCTTGTTCCCGGCCCTTCCAAGAATCTTCTTGATTCGTATGGCGCGCAATTCGATGTCTGCGAGTTGGCTGTAGAGTGTGTCGTATGACCTGTCGAGGAACCTCAGAATCATGTGTACCAGGATGGGGGAGATCACCATTAAGGAAAGGATCGAGATGATTGAGCTCGCCCCCATGTCTATCTCGAGTGCGGGGGTGAGTAGGACGAACGGCAGGAAGGCGTATGGGGCGCAGGAGATGATCGCCCGTAGTTCCTTTCGTGTGTTTGCCTGTGCCTCGTCGTGGTCCTCCAGGAGGGACGTGGTCCCGATCCTGGACTTCTTCCTGTCATCATGGATGGACTGAAGCTCGCTCGAGGACAGCCATGCCACAAAGGCTGCGAATACGACTGAGGCGATCGCGCAGATCAGGGTTAGCCAAGTGGAGAGGCCGGATAGGGAGAGCATGCCGAATCCCATGGCAGCCACGTAGGCAGATGCGTGGAGCCGGCTCTCTGCCTCATCCATTCCCTGGCGAAGGAGCGAGAGTGCCACGAACAGGATTGCCAATGCAGCCATGGCTGCGGTCGGGATTGCCAATCCCGAAAGCTCGATGCTCGGTGTCGTCCATGATTTGATTGAGAGGGCGGCCGCGTAATTGTCGTTTTCTTCCAAGTTGCCGAAGACCCCCCCCTGTTGCATTATTTCCGGTGGGAATACCAGAGATACCGCACAGTCGAGTGTCTCGGAAGATGAGTACCAGGGGATGGCGTTTAGCTCGACGGCCCATGATGCCGTGGCATTGCCCCCAGGGGCAAGCGAAGGCAGGGTGATGGTGGCAAACGCATTGGCGATTGTAGCGTATGAGGTGGACGTGCAGTCTAGCCTGACTACGACTTCTGAAGGCATCATTGCATTGCCCGCGTTGATCACCAAGACGTCTATCCAAGTGCTTTCGCCCTCTGTACCCTCGCTCCTGAAGGAGACGCCGTCGATCATGGGGTCGGTCGATTCGGACATCCTTAGCTTGACCACTAGGTCGGTGGAGGATTCCGTGTCGGTGGTCTCGTCCGGGTTCCTTAGTTGCAGGAAGATATCCCATCCGTCATCGGGTGCTGGGAACCTCTTGTCGGGGATGATGACTTGGATGATTATCGTACCACCATGACCCTCGCGTGACCCGCCCTCGTAGGGAGTGGTTGGCTCCAGTTCCCATGCTGAGTTGCATGTCGCCAGAGTCGCCGCGGTAGCAGCTATTCCCGCTCCGCCTTGATCGGCTAGGAGGCACATTCCGCTACCGTTGTCGATGTCGTGGTCTATGCTCATCCCCCACTCAGACTCCGAGAAGAAGCTGGAGGGGACTTTCCTCTCGGGGAGATCAGCAGCCGAGTCGTACGGGTCCCTCTTTCCGTTCATGGCTAGGGTGTAGGCCCTCTCCGCGGGGGAGGGACTGCCCCAGGAGTTAACGTTGGTCCAAGGGATCGCAATCTGACGGCAGTTCGGGTCCTGGTTGCCGTCGCATGCCAGTTCGCCAGCAGAGTCGAAGCTGAGTAGGTACTCGTCGTCGGTCTGGGCCCTGACCACAATAATCGGGGTGCTGTCCTGCTGGGAATCGACGTCGATCCCTATTGGGGTTCGAGTTAGGGTGAAGGACCCGGTCTCGCCCTTGAAGTGGTCTGCTTGCAGGGTGCTGAATGTGAACATGAAGGAGCTGGTCTGCCCCACGCCCAGCGTTAGGGTGGTGGATCCGACGTTGTTGTCAACTCTGAACCTATCCATGGTCGGATCGATGTCTGTCGTCGACCACTGCACGCTCAATTGCATCTCTGCATTGCCCTTGTTCTCCATCACGAAGTGGACCGCACGAGCCACGCCCGGGACAATTGCTATCCTCTCGGGCGCCTCTACCAACTGCACGTCGAACACCGGTAGTACTTCGATCTGAATCATCTTCGAACCAGCGGGAACCCCTCCCCCTTTGGCAACCCTATCTTGGAGGGGGACGCTCTGCTGGGTTCCATTGACCGTAATCGTCGATGGCCAGGTTGGGTAAGGATCGGTGATGTTGACGGCCCTTAGAGTAATGTTGTGGATGACGTAGGCCTCGAGAATCTCGCCTCCATCGATCAATTCGGGGAGTGTGATCGTCAGCATGACCTTGTGACTTGATTCCGGATCAATCGTGAATCCTGATTCGTTGACGGAGTAAGTCCAGTTCTTCGAGGCCCCGAAGTCTGCGGTAAGGTTCAGCGTCTCCATCAGGTTTCCCCTGTTTATCAGCGTCACTTCGATATCTACGAAGCCCCCAGGCGCGACCTCGAATTGGGACGACCCGATGAAGTCTATTCGATGATCGGGTGCTACTTGCACGTTCCATTCGCAGGTAGACAAGATCGTGCCGTTATAGGACGCTGTCAGATTGAAGCTCTGGGATACGTCAGCCCTAGCAAGTAGGCTGGCCTTGGCATAGACTCTCACGATTGCCTGAGAACCAGGAGGTACCAACTGAGTAGCGTTCATCTCACAGGCCCCTTGCTCATTGAAGCAGACGTCGAGTTTGTCGGGATACGAGCTTTCTAGAGCAAGTTCGTAAGTAATGTTGGTGTTGCCGGTGTTGTTTAGCACTGTGATAATCGTTTTCTGGCCCACCCTGTTGGTCTCAGAAAGGTCAGCGGTTTCGGAGGACTCGATTACCGCTGTCGATTTGGTGGGATAAAACTCAGCAGAGACGACTTCGGTTAGTCTGATCAGTGCTGGCGCATAGGCCATTAGCTCTCCCGTTTCCGAGGCGTTGGCATAGACCCATACCTCATGGATCTCGTCGGCGCTGGCTGAGTCAGGAGGAATTGCTGTGACTATTACTGTGAACTGGTCTTGGAATGCCGTCCCCCCAGTCCCATTGTCCGGGAAGAGGTTTGTTCTGGATTGTAGCAGGTTCGCAGCTGAGCTTGCTAGTGAAATCGTCCATCCGGGCTTAGAAACATATCCGAGAGTGAAGTTAGCAACGTCATTGCCGGTGTTCTTCAGGGTTAGATTGGCGGAAATCGACGTCCCTGGGTCACCGACTGCGACGCCTGAAGATATCATCTCCGCGGACCAAATCTCCTCTATGGTCAATGAGACGGTAGCAGATGCATTGCGGGAGATAGTTCCCGGGAAAGTACCCCAATCAGAGGTTGCTTTGAATGAGAATGAGAGAGTGCCTGCAGCGGGGTAGGGGAACTCGACGGGGTTCGGGTTGAATGCTAGTGCGACTTTGCCGTATCCTATCTCCCCTGGCTCTAGTTCCATTGTAGATGGCGCTGCAGCGGCGGTCCACCTCTGTAGTTCGGCTGGACTTGAGCCAGTTAGAGGGGTGTCCTGGACAAATGACATGCCATTCCCATTGGAGGGGGAGAGGGAGACTTGGGCCAATGTATCGTTCGAACCGAGGTTATGCACGATGGTAACCTCGTAGTCGACCCATCTGTTGAAGTTCCCCCCGATGATGTCATTGACCGTGATGTCGTTGGCCCCTCCTGTGAGGATGATGTCCAGTTCGACAATGCTGTCCACAAGAATGGTTGTCTGGTTGGTGGACGGAACTCCACCCTCCATCGGGATGGCTTGTACGATAAGAATGACCTGTTCTATCGATGATACCTTCCAAGACGGGTTCAGCGGCATCTCTAGCTCTGGGGTCGTGATCGTGACTGGGATTGCACGGGTCTCATTGGGCAATAATACATCAGTGATGGTTACTGGGGAGTGGATGGTCCAGAATGGGACCGCTTCTGTGGCTCCGACGTCGATCTGGTACTGGGCTGGGGCGGTTCCCGTGTTCTTGAGTGTGTACTCAATGGTCCTAGGGGTTCCCGGAGTGATGTTAGCGAAATTTTCACCTGATTGATGGCTGTGATTCTGGAAGATCTCCGAGGAGTAAGTGCCTCCTGCCATTACCATGGTAGTGGCCTCCAGGACATATCCCGCAGTTTGGCTTTGGATAGTTACTGTGACCAACACGGATGCTCCGTTTGAGGCGTCCGCGGGGACGTTGACGTTGATCTGGATGGCCTCGGTGTCTCCTGCTGCTACCGTGAGTGGGGAAGAGGAGGAGAATATTGTCCCTGATGCGTTAACCCAGTAGTCACTCGGTGCGGAGTTGTTTGACTGGAGAACCTCGAAGTCATCGCTTACCGTACCCGAGTTCTGCAGGATGAAGTTCAGAACTGTCTGGGAACCGGGGTCGACGTTTCTGTTTATTGCTGGAAGTAGAGAGGCTCTGAGAGCGACGAAATTGACGATTCTGGATTCGATGGTGACTGATGTGGTGGATACGCCCGCGATCAAGATGCTCCCACCCAATGTGTAGTCCCCCTCCAGGTTAGAGCCATCGAAGGAGACGGTGATGTTCTGTGGCGCGGGGGGGTTCGCAAGGCTTCCAGGCAATAGTTCCTCAGTGGAAGATGTGAGTGAAATGCTGGCACCCCCCAGAGAGGGAGTCAGGGTTAGTTGTGCGGTGACGTCTACGGGTTGGTTTCCGGTGTTCACCGCCGTGATGCCCCCCTCCCACATAGCTCGGGCCAAGGAGGAGCCGTCTTCTGGGAGGGAGTCGGCAATGTCTGCAGCGTTTTCCACGGCAACTACGTTGACGTTGTTGAGTGACATCACGTCGTTGCTTGCGTTGGAGTCAGAAGACGTCGAGGCCACCTCCCATGATGCGGTTAGCTGCAAACCGGAATCTATCACGGAGGATGCATCCCAGTATAGGAGATGGTTTGCGGCAACCCCTGGGTTGATTGTGACAGATCTGTTGTCAACCAACACCCCATCGACCTTCAGAGTGACATTTCCTTCCGTAGCCGAACCACCGATGTTCAGAATTCCTACCCTGATAATATGGTTCTGGGGGGCTAGGGTTGGAACCCCTGCGACGAGAACCGAGGGGGTGGTTACATGGAGGTCGGTTACTGCGACATCCGGATCTATTGATCTTCCCGAGGTCATCATCGGAACCTCTTCTACTGGTGCTGCCGGAATGCTTGCCATCAATGGGGAGAGGAACAGCAGTGCCACCAGAATCGTGGCCTTGCTAGCCCTATTTGTGAGCCTATTGGAGTATTTGGCATGGTTTGAGATGTCTTGTGTTCCCATCGCTTCCGCTCCCCTCCTCGTAGAGGAGACTAACAATCATTATGAAACAACCGGAGAAAAATTGTTTCCCGGGTGATTGGCTAAGTGTTACGACCGATGTTATGAAAAGTCACTGCTCGCGTTCGGTCACGTGGCGGACGCTGTATCCCTCATTATCATCGTGCTTATTCTACTAGCGACGTTCAACGGCTTGTTCAGAATAATGCGTTCTCAGTCGAGGAGAACTATACTTCCCTCAACAAGAAGGAATGTTCCGGATTCGATACTAGCTGGAGTGGCTTCTAGGAGAAGAGGAGTAAGGGGTAGGGACCGGTCGGGAAGCCCCACGGTTGCAGGTTCTCTCGGCGAGGGGTCGGAGGCTATTGGCGCGGGAGTTCAAGAGGCTGAGATTTCTTCGAAGGGAGCTTCTGCTCTCGAGAAGAGGCTGGAGAGAGAGGGTGCAAAGAGGGGTTCTGTTCAGATTAGTCTGATGTGGGACAACTGGAATGATCTCGACCTTCACGTAATTACTCCATCTGGGGAACACATCTACCACGACAACAGGAATTCTACTTGCGGAGGTGAGTTGGATATCGACATGAACTTCAAGCCCACCTCAAAGTCTCCTGTGGAGAATATCGTTTGGACCAACTCCCCTCCACCAGGGGTATACAGAGTTGGAGTAAGGCACTACAAAATTCACACAAGAGGAATCTTCTCGTGGGTTCCTTTCCTATCTAGGATTCATCGAAAGAATTCTACGGATTTCACAGTGAGCCTCACCATTGGCGATAGTAAGCGATTCTACGAGGGATCAATGGTCAAGGGCAATGACTTGCAGTTCGTGGCTAAGTTCGCTATAGCGGGCCCTGATGGAGAGGTCCCCGAACTAACGGTGAGTGAACAAGATGAAGAGGGGGAGGAGGATTTCACTGAAGCCAGAGACGTCGATACCCTACGCAGGCGTGTTGGAACGGTGCAAGATGGCGTTTCAGTCAACCTCAGCTGGGAAGGAAAGGGTGACTTGGGCTTGTCGGTTGTTGATTCAAATGGCGACCAGTTGTCCTTCTTCAATCCCGAAGGATTGGGAGGCGGTTCCTTCGACTTAGAGGGCTTCGAGCCTAAATCTGGAAGCAGATCGATTAGTTGGGACTCGAGCCCCCCAAATGGCTCATATTCAATTGTTGTAAGGCATTTCGAGGCCGAAGAAGATACGGGAGAAATTGGTTTCAGTGTGGTCGTAAACAACCGAGGGGAATCCGAGGAGTTCTCAGGGGTGGCTCAACCCGATGGTTCCAGTGTGGAAGTTGGGTCTTTCGAAGTCTAGTCCATCGACAAGCCCTGGATGCTGAGAATTCTACTCATCCACTGAAGCTTCTCTATTTTGGTCTGTTCTTGTGTCTTTCCTGACCATCGTCCAACCACGTCCGTCCTTGTTCCAAGCATCTTGATCTGGTTCTTGCTCACACCAAGGGCTGTGAGGATGCAGGCTGCACGATCCCCGTCGGTGAAACCTCCTGGGTTGTGCATTCCGACAATCCGTTCTGAGGTCTGGTGCGTGAGTACAAGTTCAGGTGGGTTGACTTGATCTTCTGCCACGCCCAGTAGAGACTCCCAATCCTGTCTATTGTCCCCATGCGCATGGAGGAAAATTGGGATAGCCCTTCTAACCGCCTGAATTGTTCCTTCTCCGCCGTCGGCGTCGCTTACCATGCATGCCACCCTGGACCATGCCTTTTCTGAGAGCGATCCGGGTATCTCAGAAATCACTCCTGCGGCACCATCGGCAGCAACTATCAGAATCGGTTCGGAGAGTATATCCAATATCTCCTCTGGCTCAATTGCGGCTCCAAGAATCGCCACCCTTGCCTTTCTGATTACTAATCTTCTGAACAGTCTCGATAGCGAAACTGCTCTGTTGTGTCTGGCCCATTTTCCCACGCTCGAGCTCTCGACCCTGAGGAGCATTGCGCGTGCACTCTCTATGTCATCGGACTCGGTCCAGCCGAAATACTCCCTGACATCCCCTTGCAAATCGACGAGGGTCGACAAATATGGCGTCAAGTCATCAAGGTTTTCAGAGTACGTCATGCTCTCCAGTGGAAGGGCTCGGTAAGTATTGAAGAACCCTCGCGGAACTCTGATGAACGTGCCTATGCCCATCAGAGCTCCGGAAATCGATGATGCGGGCCTTCTGGCTCGCTATCCTTTCCTACCACAAGGGGGCTCATTCATCAGATCGATGCTAGAGGAGAATGGGATTACTGTTGAGGACCTAATCGATGCTCCTTGGTTGGAGGATGTCAGAACAAGGGGCATGCTGAGGCTGGTAGATTCGGTTCTACAGCAGGAGGGGGTCGGTGCTTCTTCCAGCATAGACATCTCAACAGAGGTAGGGAGGATGACTGAAGCACTCTCTTTCCTGCATGCGATGTTGATAGTATGTGCGTCCTTCGACGAGAGGCTCCTTTCAAGGTGGATTGAGGGGGAGTCTAGTAGAGCCGACAGGCTATTGGGGATGGATTCTGACAACTTCAAACTTATTTCCTCGTCTTTCCTTTCTGGGATGGTTGTCGATGTTGATTCGGGGGGTTCTGAGGTGTACTGGATACCAATGGTCGATTTCATTGAGCTCAGTCCCAAGATTTCTGGGAAGTACTGGAGATTGGTGAACAGGCCGTTGAAGAAGGGATGGGTATGCTTGGATTCTGGTGCAGGAGAATCTGGTCGCGAGAGGGCAGCACGATTGATCAAAGAAAGAATTCGGGAGAGCCTTAGGGAGAGCTGTGAGGGAAGAATGGCCAGGATGGATGATGAATTCGCTGCGAAGTTCGCCGACCCAGTAGAAAGGATCGCCGGGCTACTTTCCGAGAGGGTCAAGGAGGAGATGCCGATGACGGCAGCGATAAGGGACGATTGGCCGCCATGCTTCGAATCAGCGGTTTCAGAATTGAATCAGGGGGTGAACGTCAATCACGTTGGACGCGTCTTCCTAGCGGCGTTCTCTCGTTCAATTGGTCTGCCGCAGGAACAGGCCTGCAACTTCTTCGCAAATGCCCCAGACTACAACGCTGACACGACTGCATACCAAGTGAATCAGATATACGAAAGGGAGTACACCCCTCATGGGTGCTCGTCTCTGAAGACCAACGCAAGATGCCCGATTCAAATTGGAGAGGATCAGCTGTGTGACCAAGAATGGCTGACTCATCCGTTGAAGTACATCAGGGCTAAGCAGAGAAGGCGA
>Ga0206683_10001962_pt1 | contig 14016 bp, 17 predicted proteins | sample M280m12015metaG_FD_155483 | JGI IMG/M metagenome (GOLD analysis project Ga0206683, IMG submission 155483) | Ammonia-oxidizing marine archaeal communities from Monterey Bay, California, United States - M2 80m 12015 | ecosystem: Environmental > Aquatic > Marine > Intertidal zone | place: USA...
CCCAATCAACACAGTGGCCTTTCAGACTTTATCAGACAATTGGTTGTTCCTATACTGAACCCGATTCGGAGACATCTGCCAATCCCTTCAGGTCTTGATTTCTCTCCATTTATTGCAATTGTATTGATACAGTCGGTTTCTCTACTCATCTCTGAAAACGTAATAAGTAAGCTGCTATTGGATGGAATTGTTTGTACCAATTTTCATCATCTGGTTTAAAATCATTTTATGATTATTAAAAATGTTAAAGTTGAGTCGCATGATATGCAGCTAAAGGAACCTTATGCGATCGCAGGGCATCTTCACGAATCAATCAAAAACACTTTCATCACTTTGGAGGATTCCGAGGGCAACATCGGGATTGGATCATGCGCCACGAAAAATGATTCGGAAGAGTCTGCAAGAGAATGCTTTGATAAACTCAATTCCTTCTCATCGTCTCTGACTGGAAAAGAGCTTGCCGCTGATAAAAATACTTTCAATTGGATTGCATCAGAATTGCCTTTGAATTCCGAGGCAATTGCTGCTGTTGATATTGCATTGCATGATCTATGGGCAAAAAGTCAGAAAAAAACACTTGTTGATGCATTGGGTAAAAAGCATCAAAGTTTCAACACATCCATCACGATTGGTGTTTCATCTCTAGAAAAGACCATTGAAATGGCAAAGAAACATATAGGCAACGGATTCTCAATTTTAAAAATTAAAATTGGTGACTGTGTTGAGGAAGACATTGAGCGAATGAAAGCATTGTTTGAATTGAAGCCTGAGAAAATAAAAATTCGAGTAGATGCCAATAGAGGTTACTCAAAAGAGCAGTTGATTAAGTTTTATGACGAGACACTTGATCTTGGCCTTGAATTAATTGAACAGCCCATGGAAGTAGATCAAAATTCTGAGATGCTCTATTTTCCTGAAGAAATCAGAAAGATTTGTGTTGCGGATGAAAGTCTTCAAAACTTCGACCACGCGGTTCGTCTAGTGCAAGAACCAAAACCCTTTGGGGTATTTAACATCAAGCTCATGAAATGCGGGGGCATTTTTACCGCAAGAAAAATCGCGGCATTGGCTCATGAAAATGATATCAAACTCATGTGGGGGTGCTTTGACGAGAGTAAACTGAGTATCTCAGCTGCTTTACATACTGCGCTATCATGTGAAAACACTCAATACATCGACTTGGATGGATTTTTCGATTTAGGGTGGGATCTCGTAGAAGGCGGCTACACGTGTGAGAATGGAATCATGAGCGTGATTGAAAAACCTGGCTTAGGAGCATACTAATGAAAGATATTTATGGAACAGCATTGCTCTATAGTGGAGGCCTGCTCGATGATATCCATGCGAAAACAGCACATGGCTTACTCAGATACTCTGACCGATTTAGAATTCTTGGCCTTATAGACAAAAAATTTACTGGCTCAATGAGCGATGATCATGTAGAGCATTGCAAAGAGAATCTTATGATCTTCGAAGATCTTCCTTCTGCGCTTAAAGACTTAACTGAAAAACCTAAATATCTTGTTATGGGAGTCGCATTTGGGGGAGGTATGCTACCCGAGGAACACCGATCAATTATCAAGGATTCGCTCAGTCATGGAATGGATGTGGTTTGTGGACTCCATCAGCTCCTATCAGAGGATCCTGAGCTTGCAGCACTTGCTGAAAAGAATGGCGCAAAAATCCATGACATCCGAAGACCAAAAAAAGCAAAAGATTTAAGATTCTGGACGGGCGAGATCAAACAAATTCAAATCCCTAAAATCGCCGTATTGGGAACAGATTGTGCGGTAGGAAAAAGAACTTTGTGTCAGTTCTTGGTCAATGCTTTGAGAGAGTCTGATGTCAAAACAGAGGTTATCTATACAGGACAAACAGGCTTTCTTCAGGGATTCAAACACGGTCTAATTCTAGACTCAACACTGAATGATTTCGTTTCCGGTGAACTTGAAAAAGCAATCATTGATTGCGCAATTGAAGAAAAACCTGACTTGATGCTCATAGAGGGTCAAGCATCACTCAGAAACCCCTCGGGTCCATGCGGATCTGAGATTCTACTTTCTGGAAATGTCGATGCCGCTATTTTAGTTCATCCAGCAGAGAGGAAATATTTTGACAACTGTGAATCAGCTGAAGCAGTAATTCCAAGAATAGAAGAAGAGGTTGAATTGATCAGACACTATGGCAAGGAAGTCATCGGTATTGCCATTAATGCAAGCCGATCATATGATGCATCCCACTTAAAAGAAGAGCTTGGGATACCTGTTATAAATCCAATCTATGAGAACATCAACCCATTGATTGAGAAAATTACTTCCACCTTAATTACTCGTTAAATCGTGCTTGATTCGCAGAACATTTGAATTGGAAACATATAGCAGATCGGCAATCTTTCTAACCAGATAGTCTTCATACCGATCCAAAGAGTCATCAATAAGCGCCAAACGCCAGAGCATCTCAATGATTTCATTCTTGGCTTTTGAGCTAAGCGATTCATGGAGGGTTCGTGTGAATTCATGCAGAGAAACTGCATTATCAGCAATTTCTTCTGCCTCTTGAAACAGTTCTTTTGCGCCCTCCTTGTCAATGAGAAAATACTCTTGCAATAAACTGATGATTGTTTGGTTTTCGAGATCTGCTTGATCAAAATCGGCTCTAGCCATTTCAATCAGTAAAACAGCCGCAGCCATTTCAACCGGGCTGCCTTTTTCTTCGGCTGAAGCTTCCATTGAGTCTGATTTGAAAAATTTAAAGAACTCTGACACTTTCTTCTCAAAATGATCTATATTTCGATGATATATAAAATAATCATCATTGTGAACTCATAGAATCCATGAATAATTACCTCGAGAAGATAGATTCAAATTCAGCACTCAAGCTTGGGATTTTTTTCAGCTTATTGTTTACCGCAATAATTTATTACGCCGATACCTATTGGTTCTCTAAACCCGAGCTCCTTCCTCGGCCAGAAGGCGTTGCATTTTGGTATAAATGGCAACTGAGTGAACCAACTTGGCTCACAAGAGCTTCAGCTTGGATAATGTATTTGGGCCATCAGATAAGTATATGGTGGCTGATATACAAAGCCCAAGAGGAGAAACCGACTTATACCAAAGGTCTCCATTGGTTCAATATTGCAGCACTTTTAGCAAATGCCTTCTTTATAACGCTTCATCTCTTACAAACAGGGCTTTGGTACGATGGTCTCGCTCAGGATGTACTGGAAATATCTGCACAATGGTCGGTCATTGTTCTTCTCTTCATGGTGTTGATAATGGAAAACCAGAGAAGGGGCATGTTCTTTGGAAAAAGAATTGGATTTGTAAGCAATGCTGCGATAAGCATTAGGAAATACCACGGGTATTATTTTGCATGGGCCACGATTTATACATTTTGGTATCACCCCATGGTCGGAACACAAGGACACTTGATGGGATTCCTTTATATGTTCTTACTCTTGCTTCAAGGAAGCTTGTTCTTTACTCGCATGCACTTAAATCCGAAGTGGACAATCTTTCTAGAGGCCAGCGTTGTTGTCCATGCAATGATGGTTGCATTGGCCGCTGGCCACAACTGGCCAATGTTCTTTTTTGGATTCTTGGGTGTTTTTGTTGTGACCCAAATGTATGGTCTACCCATTAGCCAAAAGATGCGGTGGCTTATTTGGGTTGCCTTTACAGGCATTTTTATCGCGGTATACAGCTACAAGGGCTGGGATACATGGTATGAAATAATCTTTGTTTCAGGAACTTTGTGGGCTTGTGCCATCATCTTCTCAGGATTAATATTATTGGTGCAACCAAAAAACATCAGCGCCAAAGAAGGATAGATTATGAAGCTTCTCTCAAAAACATTTCAGCATGAAGGGCACATTCCCGAAAGATGTGCCTTTGGTATCAAAGACACAGAAAATCATATGGTTCTAGGGGAAAATAAAAATCCACAACTCACTTGGTCAGAAGTGTCTAAGGATGCTAAATCACTTGTTCTTATTTGTGTAGACACCGATGTTCCCTCCTCTCTGGATAATTTCAATAAAGAAGGAAAAACCATCTCAAAGAATTTGCCCAGAGTAAATTTCTATCATTGGGTTATGGTTGATATCAAGCCAGAGGATGGATCCGTTGATGAGGGTGAATGCTCAGATGGAATCACGCCTGGAGGCAAACAAAATCCAGTTGGGCCCAGCGGTGCTCGCCAAGGAATTAACGATTACACAAAGTTCATGGCTGGTGACCCTGAAATGCAGGGAAACTATTTTGGATACGAAGGGCCTTGCCCTCCTTGGAATGATGAAATTCCTCATCATTATCGATTTCAATTGTTCGCGTGTGATTTTGAAACATGCCCAGTGGATGGATCTTTTACCTCGGAAGAAGTCATGGAAGTAATGAAAGGACACGTCATTGATCAAATAGAATTGACGGGGTTATATAGTCTTAACCCTACCGTGGGTTAATCATTCTCAAAATCTAGAGACAAAGAATTGATGCAATATCTCAAACCTGTTGGTTGAGGACCATCGCTGAAGACATGACCCAAATGTGCATCACACTTTCCGCATAAAACTTCTTCTCTCAACATGCCGTGACTGCGATCAACCTTAACTTTTACAGCAGCTGAACTCATGACATCATAAAAACTGGGCCATCCAGTTCCAGAATCAAATTTTGCAGTCGAGCTAAAAAGATCGGCATTGCAACAAACGCACTGATAAGTGCCACTCTCTTTGTTATGGAGTAAATCTCCAGTAAAAGGAGCCTCGGTTCCTTTTTCCTGTGTAACATGCAACTGCTCTGCAGATAAATGATCTAGATTTTTTTTATTCATAACTTGAGTATACTGAATTCGTAATTGAGATCTATGGATAATCCTGACCCAAAAAAAGTTACGCCCAGTGACTACCTAAAACCAAAAAATTGGTTGGTTATTGCCCTATTGGCAAAAGCAAGATTCATTTCATTTCTTCCAATTAAAACCATTCAATCATTTGGGGCAATCATCGGGTTTATTCTCTTTTGCATTCCATCAAAGAGAAAGGATATTGCAAAGAGAAATATTGAGCTTTGTTTCCCTAATCTTGATGAAAAAGAGCACATTAAAATGGTTAAAGGTCACTTTATTTCACTTGGAATTGGTTTCTTTGAGGTCTGTATTGCAAGATGGAAATCGGATCAAAGCATTGCAAAAATAACTCAAATAGAAGGCTTTGATATTCTTCAAGATGCTGCGAAGAAAGATCGAGGAATAGTTCTTTTAAGTGCTCATTTTACCATGCTAGAAATCAGCGCATTCATCGGTAGAGAATCAATTGCGCCAGGATTGCCTGATATGGTTGGCATGTATCGTCTAGGCAGCAATCCAATCATTAATCGTTTTTTTAGAAATGCTCGCTTAAAGTCTGTTCACAGTCTTGTCACAAAATTTGAAGTGAAGAATTTAATCAAAGCACTGAAGGAGAAAAAAATAGTTTGGTATGCTTCGGACCAAAATTTCACAGGCAAAAGTTCTGTCGATATCAGCTTCTTTGGACAAAATGCCCCAACCACGCCTGCGATATGTCGATTTGTTGAAATGACAGACTGCATAGTCTTGCCATATTTTCCAGAAAGATTGCCAAATGGCAATTATGTTCTGACGATATATCCTGAATTGAATAATGAAGATTGCAAAGATCCAAAGATTTTCTTACAACGGTTCTATCAGTGCCTTGAATCACACATCATGAATAATCGGGAACAATACTATTGGGTTCACCGTCGTTTCAAGAAGGAAGATCCTCAAAATAATCCATACGCTAACTAGCGGAACAATTACTGACAATAATGTCCCAGTCACTCTTCAAGAATTCTTTTTTATTTTTTACATGAATTTTTTTCAAAGATCTGTGAAAACGATTGAGAGTCTTCTTTGGTGATGCGATTCTTTCTTGAAGTCTAAATGCACTATCAAAATCAATCAAATAGACAGATAGCTGCTGATCTACAAGGATATTATTGGTGTTCAAATCAGGATGAAACACTCCTTTTTCATTGAATAAGCGCAAACAATTCCCAACGGCTTCCCAAACATCTTTAGTGACAGCATCGGTGCTAATCAATTCCGAAAGTGTTGTGGAGTTCTGAATTTCCATCGTAATCAAATCGGCCGTGTAATCAAAGCCCAATTTTTTAACTCGAGCTGCAATGGGTTTTGGCACCGGTAGATTCATTGTACTAAGTTCATTAAGTCTATTGTACTCACGAATAGATCTGGCTCCGTTCATTCCCGTCCAGAGATATCGATCCTTTATATAATCGCCAATAATTCCACCTCTGTGATAATGCTTCAAAACACAACTTTGATTCTGACACTCAAAAATAATTGTTTCACCCCTGCCTGAACTCAATACATTTGTATTTTCATCATCAAGCCATGCTCTTGGGTCAAAAAAGTCTTCATCAATATCCTTGATCAAATCATCCGCATATATGATGATGTTTTCATTGTCATGAATTAATAAGTTGCTCATAGTTCTATGTCTAGAGATTTCTCCAAAGCTGCAAATCAGATTTGCATTCTAAGATTATCAGCACTGGGTGATTGCTGTCACGCTTTGGGTGCAATTAATCGTTTAAAAAAAGAGATGCCTGATGCAGAAATTACTTGGGTGGTAGGCAAGAATGAGTATGAATTATTCAAAGGCATTGATGGCATTGAGTTTCTTGTTGTCGATAAATCAAGCCTGCTCAAGGCAATGTTAAAAATCAGGCAAGACTTAAGAGGAAGAAGATTTGATGTTTTGCTGAATATGCATGCATCAATGTCTGCCAATCTCATAAGCGCCATGATCTCATCCGATAGAAAGGTTGGATTTGACAAAGCGAGGGCTCGCGATAAACAAAATCTATTTTGCAATGAATTCATTCCAGCTAAAAAACAACAGCATGTTGCAGATGGGATGATTCAATTTATAAATCATATATCTAAAGAAAGTGGTCATCCCATTTGGGAACCCATTGATTTGAGTCCTGAAGAAAATGAAGTCAAGAAATACATTGATGGAGATAAAACTACATGCGTTATCAGTCCTTGTAGCAGTCAAAGATATGGGAAAGATTACAATAGAAGCTGGCCGATCGATAATTTTATCGAGATCATAGAGTACCTTTTGAGCCATGCAAATATGCAGGTGATTGTCACTGGGGGGCTGTCCCAAACTGAAACTGAGTATTCGAATAGCTTGGATAAGAAAGGTTTAAATGGAGACTTTTTAAATCTGATTGGAAAAACAAGCATCAGAGGAATGGCGGCAATCATAAAACATTCTCAATTTGTCATTTCGCCAGACTCAGGTCCAGCTCATATTGGAACTATAATGAACAAACCAGTAATCGGGCTGTATGCAATGAGTAACCTCAACCGCAGTGGCCCATACCATTCAAGAAATTGGACAATTGATAAATATCCCGAAGCCTTGGAGTTATATGAAGGCAAAAAAATAGAGGATTCTAAATGGGGTCATAAAGTGAAAGAACCAAAAGCAATGCAATTGATTAAAGTTAAAGATGTTAAATTAAAGATTGATGAGATTGTCTCACATGTTAAAAGAAGCACTCAAAACTGAGCGTCTCATAATCAAATCTCCAGAGATAGATGACAAAGTTGAGTTAACTCAATTGATCAATGATTATGCCGTTGTTCAATGGCTTTCAAATATGCCCTTCCCATATAGATTAGAAGATGCAGAAGAATTTATTGAACGATCACAAGAAAAAGTATTGAAGCAAGAATTCAAGACTTACATGATTTTTCATAATAAAAAAATGATTGGCGGAATAGAGCTACGAGACTTTAATGAACATTCATGTGAATTGGGTTACTGGCTTGGAAAAAAATATTGGGGCAAAGGCTTTGCTACGGAAGCAGTGGGTAGATTATTAGAACTGGGATTTGATGAGCTAAATTTAAACGAAATTTATGCGGCATATAAAGTTGGAAATGAAGCTTCTAAGAAAGTTTTAGAGAAGTCTGGTTTCCAGTTTTATCGATTGAAAGAAGAGTTTGATTCAGTGCTTGAAAAAAACGAACAGCTCATCGAGATGGTAATAAGAAAATAAAAGAAGAATTGATGATTAGATTCCCAGACTTCAAAGGTCTCCCTTTTCCCTCATCTCCTTTCTTATTTTGGTCGCACTAATTTCGGTGATTGAGTCATCAAATGCTTCTTCCTCGAAAACATAGCCAACACCTCGACCATACGTGATATTAACTATGTTCGGAACAAGCATTATTTCGTATTCAACACCTCTTTGGTAGCCATCAGAAGCTAGGCCATCTTCGATATTTCTACAAACTAAATCCCAATCAAATGGATTATCGTCTTGCCCTTCTCCTCCAGAGGATTGATGCACATCTCTCACTTGAATCATAACTTGACCTGTTTTTTGAACACATCTTCTAAACAATGCTTGATGTCCATCATGCCAAGGCTGCCATCTTCCCAACATTTGAACTGTGGGTTTTTGCCAATCAAACATGTTTTAGAATCTCCTCCGCAATATCCGAGTGATTGTGATCATTCCATTCGGTGATATGAAAATCGATTTGTTCAGGAGAGATAAAGATTTTATTGGTGTCTTCAAATCGGCCTTCTTTGATGGTATCCATCCATATAAGAATATCAGCATCATAATTTTCTCTGGTTTCTTTTGTGGGGCAAACAAAATCACAAACGACATATCGATCATTTGCTTTCTCAAAATCAGCAAAGGTCCTCATTCTTCTGGATTGCCTCCTTCGGCCTTCATCTGAAAAATCCCAATCGTTTGCCATATCTCTGAGCTTATCAGCGTTGTACCATGCGGCATCCAATAGTGGAACCAGTCTTTCAGCAAGATAAGTTTTTCCGCTTCCAGGAAGTCCCATAATTAGGATTTTATATTTAGTACTCAATTATGCCTCCTTTGTTGCCCTTAAAACAGCTTGTGCAATTACCAGATCTTGAACCGCAACACCTGTAAGGTCTGCAATGGTTATTGAATCCTGATTCAATCTTCCTTTTTTGATTCCTGAGAAGATCTCCCCCAACTCAACTACGCTTTCAGAATCAATCAGTGATCGCTTAGCTGCTTGATGTATTTCACCACGAATGAGGTTTTGCTCCAAGCTATCTGCGACAAGCAAGTCTGCCCTTGAGAGTAGATTAGGGTCAAGCTCACACTTCTCAGGGGTATCTGAGCCAACCGCAGTTATATGTGTACCGGGTTTTACCCATTCTGATTGAATGAGCGGATCTTTTGAAGAAGTGGTCGTTACAATCAAGCTTGATTCTGTAACAAGTTTTTCTATATCCGTTTCAATAGTGACATCTAAGTCTGAAAGGTCTGCTTTAACTTTTTCGGCCTTTATGGGATCCCTCCCCCAAATATTAACTTTCTTAACTTTCATAAGTTCAGAAATATGTCTCGCCTGATATCTTGCCTGTACACCTGTGCCAACAATTGCCACTGACTCAACACCTTGGTTCGAGAGCGCATGACTAGCGATAGCGCCTGCAATTGCAGTTCTAATATCTGTCAAATTAGCATCATCAATCAAGATGGCCTCGGGCTCTCCTGTTCTAATGCTAAATAGCAACATCATGCCTTGCCCAGGCTTGATGCCATCCTTTTGATTATCGGGAAATCCTGATGCGATCTTAATGACATAGTGATCACCGCCCTTTATATATCCATACTTTATATGGACCTCGCCCCTTGGTTGATCCATGATCAATTCACCAACTGGAGGAATCACTGCATTGCCCTTCGAGTACTCGATGAATGCATCTCTCATGGCATCATTGATATCTACTCTTTGAATCAGGGGTTCAATTTGTTCCCAGTTAAGGGTGATGGGCATCATGTTTGCAAAACCTTCAATAACGTTTGATTAGTGATATTACCTCCACAAAGAAGTATCGTGACTTTCTTGTTTTCAAATTCCTCCTTAAGGTTATCAAAAGCAGCTAATGCAACCCCAGCTGCTCCCTCAATCAGCATTTGATGTTGATCCATGAATGATTTCATGGCGTTTGATATTTGAGCCTCGCTGACTAAAACAGAGCGATCGACCACCGATTGACAATAATCAAATGTTATCGAGCCCTCTTCAAGAGCGCCTGCCGTGCCATCACTTAATGTTTGCAAATGTTCAATTTTCTCGATTCTCCCAGTTTTAAGGGCATGATGCATTGCAGCTGAATTTTCAGGTGAACAAGCAATGATTTCGCATTCTTTACCGACTCCTTTAAGGTAACTGCCTATTCCAGCAATCAGGCCTCCCCCTCCAACAGCGATAAAAATGGCATCCATTTGCTCTTGATCTTTAAGAATTTCAATTCCAATTGTTCCTTGGCCTGCCATCACATCTTCGTCATTATATGGAGACAAGTATGGAAGCCTATTCTCTTCTGCGTATTGCCTCGCTGCAATTTCTGCATCACCAGAATCTTGGCCAACCAATTCGACTTTGGCTCCAAAAGATTGAATCTTTTTTAGCTTTGCTTCTGAAACAGTATTGGGTAAAAATATCAAAGCATTGATGCCTAGTATTTTAGATGCATTAGCAACAGCTGAACCATGATTCCCAGAGCTTGCGGTAACAATATTTGTGTGGCCTTGATCATAAAGTATTCTTGATTTATTTGTTGCGCCTCTCGCCTTGAAAGAGCCAGTCACCTGAAAGTTCTCTAGTTTTAAATAAACATCAGCATTGGATTGATTGCTCAAAGCTGGCGAATATTGCAGCGGAGTAAATCGAACATCATTTTGAATACGATGATGCGCCGCTTCTACCTTTTTATAAAAATTCTGATCGATCATAAGCATTCATTATAAATGCTAATATATGATTCAGTCATTCTTTCTATGCTGAATTGATCTGACTTCTTTCTGTTCTTCTCTGATATCTCGCCCCTAATATTCACATCCGAATAAAGCTCAATTAAAGGCGTCAAAAAGTCAGGGTCTTCGCCACTGACTAAGTATCCGTTTTCACCGTGTTCAACGATGTCTGGGATTCCACCGACGTCCCTTGCGATAATAGGCAATCCAAAATCGATCGCATCCAAAAGTGTAGAGCCCAATCCTTCATGTCTAGAGGGAAAGATAAACACATCGAAAGCATTCAGATAATCGCCAATATTTTCGACTTGCCCAGCAAAGTAAACATTATCAAGATCTTCGCTTTCTTCTTTAAACCTTAAGTCATCTCTACCTGAGCCTACCATTAGAAATCCAATATCATGCTCTCTCTTCTTTGCTTCCTTCGCAAGTTCAATAATATCTAACTGGCCTTTATGGCTATCATCTAATTCACCGATATGGCCAACAATAAATTCTTGTTTGATTTCTTCACGAAGGCGAGATGATTCTAATGAATCATGGCTAAAATTTGCGGAAGCGCTTGGAATGATGCCTAAATTAACTCCATCCCGAAACGATTCTTTTATAGACCTTTTAATCGAAGAAGATAAGCAAATTATCTTTCTTGCATCCGTATAAATTTTTTTGCTGATAAAATTTACTTTTGGTTTTCTTTCAACCCTTCGGGTATAGATGTAATTTAAACCTCTAAATAGGCTATAGATGTATAAAAGAGGAAAAGAGCGTGAATCATGAAAGTGGAGAAGGGTTTTATCCGAAGCCTTTGAAAAAGCATCGAAGGAAAATAGATTTGCCTCTATTACATCAAGGTCATCGATGGATTGGCAGCGAGTGCTTAATTCAGAATTATTTCTGGCAATTAATTTCTGCTTAAAGCCCCTCTCTGATAACGATTTGATGAGAAGCATTGTTTGCCTCTCACCGCCTCTAAATCCATTTGCTAAATTGACATGACAAATCAATGACGAATGATCATTCATCAAAATCTGTCAACTCATAGACTGTTCCACAATAATGGCATGGGGTTTCTTTACCAATGATTTCAAGAAAGACCTTAGGGTGGCCATCATAATCATCGTACTCTTCCATTGGACAATGAAGCGGAAGCTGCTTGGATGTGATTTTTATATGTTTTTCTTTATTTAAAGCCATGACCTTTCTTTATTTCAATAATCATAGTGTGAATTATAACCTAGAATAAAAAAGCCCCCAAGAGGGGGCTTTTTTTGATGGATGAATACGATTACATCATTCCGCCCATTCCACCCATTCCGCCCATATCAGGCATTGGAGCAGGAGGTACGTCGTCTTGAGGCGCTTCAGACACCATCGCTTCTGTGGTCAACAACAAACCAGTAACGGAAGCAGCATTTTGTAATGCATATCTTGTCACCTTGGTTGGATCCACTATGCCCATCTCAATCATATCGCCATAATCATTGGTAGCGGCATTGTAACCATAATTGCCTTCCCCATTAGCGACTTCATTTAAGATTACTGAAGAATCGCTTCCAGCATTGCTGACAATTTGCCTAAGAGGTTCTTCCAATGCGCGTCTCAAAATATTGATTCCAACATTTTGATCGTCGTTGTCGCCCTCAAGATTATCTAGACTCTCTTTAGCTCTTACCAAAGCAACACCACCACCGGGAACAATACCCTCAAGGACTGCTGCTTTTGTTGCATTCAATGCATCTTCGACTCTTGCTTTCTTTTCTTTCATTTCAATTTCAGTGGCAGCACCAACTTTAATGACTGCAACACCGCCTGAAAGTTTAGCCAACCTTTCTTGAAGCTTCTCTCTATCGTAGTCTGAAGTTGAGTCTTCAATTTCAGCATTGATTTGACTGATGCGTGCTTTAATGTCATTCGCAGTGCCTGCTCCATCGATAATGGTTGAGTTTTCTTTTGTGATTTGAACTTTCTTAGCGCTACCAAGATCTTCCAGAGTTGTTTTTTCCAGACTTAGTCCAACTTCTTCAGAAATAACCTGTCCGCCAGTCAGAACAGCAATATCTTGCAACATTGCTTTTCTTCGGTCTCCGAAACCTGGTGCTTTAACACCGGCAACTTTCACAATACCTCTAATGTTGTTTACAACGAGTGTTGCAAGTGCTTCGCCTTCGATATCTTCCGCAATGACCAAAAGTGGATTGCCAGATTTAGCAACAGCCTCAAGGAGTGGAAGAAGATCTCTAATATTAGATATCTTTTTATCAAAAAGAAGTATGTATGGATTATCCAATTCAACGCTTTGGCTATCTGCCTGATTGATAAAATATGGAGATAAATAACCGCGGTCAAATTGCATACCTTCAACAACATCCAGTTCATTCTCAAGTCCGGATGCTTCCTCAACCGTGATAACGCCTTCCTTACCAACTTTTTGCATAGCTTCAGCGATTATCTCACCAACATCAGTATCAGAGTTTGCAGAAATTGTGCCTACCTGAGCAATCGATGTGTCATCACTGCATGGAACCGATAATGATTGTAGGTTTTCTATAATCACTCCTGTGGCCTTATCTATACCTCTTTTAAGATCCATTGGGTTAAACCCTGCAGCAACAGATTTCAATCCTTCTCTAAATATCGCTTGAGCAAGAACAGTCGCTGTTGTGGTTCCATCACCTGCAACATCAGATGTTTGCGATGCAACTTCCTTGACCATTTGAGCACCCATGTTTTCAAAATTGTCTTCTAGCTCAATTTCCTTAGCAACAGAAACACCATCTTTAGTGACTGTTGGAGCACCAAAACTTTTGTCAAGAACTACATTTCTACCTTTAGGTCCTAGTGTAACTTTTACAGCATCAGCAAGAACATTGATTCCAGTCAACATTTTTTGACGCGCAGAGTTTCCAAATTTAACTTCTTTTGCAGCCATTTTTATTTCCTCTATATTTTAATTATTGAATGTTTTTTACGAGAAGTGACTTAGTCAATCACTGCCATAACATCATCTTCTTTCATTACCAGGAGTTCTTCTCCATCCACTTTTACTTCCGTACCGCTGTACTTACCAAAAAGGATTTTGTCTCCTGCTTTTAACTCCAGTGGCCTAGTATCGCCATTATCTAGAATTTGACCATTGCCAACTGCGACAACT
>Ga0206683_10001966_pt1 | contig 14005 bp, 28 predicted proteins | sample M280m12015metaG_FD_155483 | JGI IMG/M metagenome (GOLD analysis project Ga0206683, IMG submission 155483) | Ammonia-oxidizing marine archaeal communities from Monterey Bay, California, United States - M2 80m 12015 | ecosystem: Environmental > Aquatic > Marine > Intertidal zone | place: USA...
GCTGGGCGGATGAAGATGAAGATGGAAACAATCCTCCGCTGGCTTGACAACGACGACAAGTAGTTGTAAGATGCGTGCATGTCAGAGAACAACCCCAACGCTCGCAAGATTACACAGCAGGCTCTAGGAGAACTGAACCCCGACGCCCTGTTTATGGATGGACTGGATTCAGCAATAGTCGGCTGGGGAGGTCAGTTCACCAACCCTCCTGTTGTCATCTACAACGAGGACGACATCATTGAACACCTCACTGAGACTGAGGGGATGTCTTGGGAGGAAGCGTGGGAACACTACTCCTTCAACATCCAAGGTGCGTGGGTCGGAGAGAACACGCCAGTCATCATTCGGAACGTCAACGACTGGGTTGACTTTGAATGGGAGGATGGGGTTGACATGGCAGTCAAACCCAAGTAGTCCTTTCCGCCACCGTGTAAGGGTAGCCGTGTAAACGGTTTATCTTTTCTTTATCTTCGGGGCCTTCGGCTAACGACCATGCGATTTCCATACAAGGAGCGCCGATTTAGCCCTGTGGTTTTTCTCAAACTTTTATTTGACAACCCCTTGACACTTGGACTAGGGTGGGGGTAGTCAATAGAAACGAGGAAACTGTTATGGGTATGGACGTTTATGGCAAAGCGCCAGAAAACGAAGCCGGCGAGTATTTTCGCCGTAACGTATGGGGATGGCGTCCCCTGTGGACTTGTGTTGAACATTGTGCGGAAGAAATCGCCTCAAGGGTTGAGTCTCCCCACACGAATGACGGCACAGGCTTGGACGCCGACGACTCGAAAGAACTCGCAAAAGTCCTTCTTGAAAAAGTAAAGGACGGAACGGTACTCAAATGGGTTGAGGGTTTCGAGCAAGAGAAGAAAGACTCACCCATGGAGGCATGTGCATGGTGTGATGCCACCGGCATCCGTACCGACCAGATTGGCATAGAGGGCGGATGGCACGACATGAAACTTGACGATGACATCGCCAAAGCAGTCGGGCGTGAGTTCGGCTCCTGCAATGCGTGTCGCGGTTGGGGTGAACAGCGCAACTTCATGTGCTCCTACGGCATGGAGGTTGAGTGCGTTTCAGAGTTTGCCGAGTTCCTAGAGCACTCCGGCGGATTTGAGATTTGCTAATGGATTGTGACATGTGTGGGAAGTCCAATGACAGCGTTGGCTTCTCAGGATGCGACCATCCCGAACACGCAACCACAAAAATCTGTAAGCAATGCGACATCGACGGGCAGGATTACAACGGGTGGTGCGATGAGTAAACCCAAGGAAATCCTAGGAATACCAATCGAGAAGGTTCACGCAATACTGGGCGAGTGGCTAGAAAGTGACGAAAGCGATGATTACTTCGGCGGTGTCGGGGCTCCCGAGCGTCCACGCAAGATAATCGGAATGAAGAAGCGCGTTCCCCTCTCCCCTGAAGAAGTAGAGACTTACGGTCATTCTTTCGAGGATGAACTGTAGGGGGGGGGTGCGGGCGAGCCCCGTGGATTTGCCAATAGAAGAACGCACTACCAAACTGCGAACGCAAATCTCCCCCCCCAAAACTTGACAACCCCTTGACAGGGTGGTAAAGTGAACTCATGAACACAACATGGCAAGAAATGCACGATCCCGATGCACCGATCACAGAGGATTCTCTGTGGCAGGCAATCGCCGACGCTGAGGGTCTGGACTACAACGAGATCGCTGACGGCGATCTGGTGGAGTGGCTATGATCGCCTTCCTGCTACTGGGGGTAGTGCTCTACCTCTGCTCCGACAAGCATCCGTGGGGTGTCTGATGGACATCTTTGCCCGTGGCGTTTATCATCGAGCCAAGAAGATATGGAAAGGCCCCGCCAAAAAGAAGGGCACCAAACTCAGGGTCGGCATGGACGGCGTTTATCGCAAGCGCAAGAAGCGGAAGAAGTCGTGGTTGTGACCTACAACGAGTTCCTGCAGGTTGTGACAGAGCGCCACCTCCTCACGGAGGCTGGTGGGCGTTCACCTGAGCGTTATGGGCAGTCATTCTTCAACGCTCTTGAGGTTGTCAACTCGGGGCTTGCGAACGTCCTGCGTTCAACTCCACTCGATCCGTTTCATCAGAACAGCGTTGACCCTCGGGTTGTGTATTGGGTGGAAGAAAACTGGGAACAACCCCTTGACAAAGTTGCACCCCTCGGCTAGTCTGTAGTCATGCGCTTACAACAGGCAATCCGTGAGAAGGTCGACATGTACGATAAGTGCATCATGGCACTCACTACCCCGCCCGCCACAACTCACAACGTGGCAGGAGACGAGTTGGATGACATGGTTTACTTCCTAGAGGAAGAACGCAACCGTCTGCGCCAAGAACTCAAGGAACTTGAGAATGGCACGCATGAGATCTTCTCGGACTTAAGCAAGCACATCGGGTACAACGGTTGATATGCCGTTGCCTCCGCTTCATGTCTGCCATTACTGTGGCAGAGAAGTCAGCGCCAAATCAACCAGCATCCTGCGTTTGATAACGGCTTGGGTAGCGGGGCCTGCTGGCAAGGCGGTCAAAGAGGAAGTGCAGGATCACTACAAGTACGCACATGAGTGGTGCTTGCCAAAGAAACCCTCGGATCAAACTCTGTCTATGTTCTGATGTTGGTGTCCCGGGATCGGGAGCCCCGTCAGCGTTCACTACCCCAACGGCGATCAGACCATTGGTGGATGTTTCCGTGGGTTGAGCCGATTGATTTTTCGGTTGGCTCTGAAAGCAGAAGTTTCATCTCGGCGATCTTGTGGCTGAGATTCTCGATTTCTCGAATGATGGCTTCCACGTCGCGCGTGTTCTTCGCGATCTTGTGAGCAAGAAGGTCATCTCTGGGTTCGTCCATGCCAAACGATACTGCTAGTTGCACGGGGCCTCAGAGCACAGCGCACATCAAGGCAAAAGAAAAGGCCCCCCGGAGGGGGGCATCTTCCCGATTGGCCTGTGCACGGCACTTACATCTGCGACTGTTCGGCTCTACCAGCGTTGCGGTGGCTTCCGGTCGATAACCACATCTTAGATGATTCCGACCGGCTTGTCAAGGGATTCTTTGAGATTATTGATGGTCCTTTCCGCCACCGTGTTGATGTAGCGTAAGCGCGCGCTAGCCCCGATCCCGGCCCCGGCCATCGAAGAAACGGTACCTAGAGTACTTCCGCTGGTGTCGAACACCCGTTCGATCTGTGTGTGCGAAAAACATTCGGAAAAAACATTCGGAATGACTTGACAATCCCTTGACAGTGGATTAGGGTGGGGGTACCCCTACAGATTGGATTTGACTGATGCCCCAGACCTTCGTGTGCGTGAAGTGTGAGGGCCATTTTGCGTGGCCCGTGGGCTGGCGCTACCTCGCCCTGCCCTCCATCTGCGCCCAGTGCTGGCGGGTGGGGATGACATGGCTGACGCCTGCGGAGCAGGTGGAGGCGTACCCGGACTCCGTGCCGGCCTGATGTGCGTCTGCGGGCATCCTGAGGACTGCCACCTGTCGGCGAAGTCCGGCGGGTACGGCCATCCACGGGGGCTGCTTCGTCCGGGCATGTGCCTTGGCAGCGGGCCGGTACCACGGCTCCCCAAGGACATTCACCCCTGCGGGTGCGGGCAGTTCGTGGCTGCGTAGATCTCGTAAGCAATCGGGAAAGTGCCCCCTTCGGGGGGCGTTTTCGTCGTTTTGTCCCCAAATCGAACTTGATGTCTGAAAGCCCCGCAGGTTGAGCGGTTTGACTCTTGGGTATCGCCGAGCAGTTGGCTCGTTCTGAGGGCGGGTCCGAGTTGGGGGTCGCAGCACTCCAAGCGCCAAGAAGTTAGCCCGAAAGCCCCGAAAAGTCAAGGCCGTTGCTGCGAGCAAGCGATCGGGGCCGGCGCGGGCACCGAGCAGAAAAGACTTGACAATCCCTTGACGGGCCAGTAGGGTGGGGGTACCCCAACGAGAGGAACACCATGACCACCTTTGACCCCATGATGCGCCCACTAGCGCCTGTGGACCGCTACGCCGACGAACCCGTCACGAACTACGGCTGGTGCGGACGGCTCGACTGCGGGTGCGGGCACGACTTCATGGCAGGCATCACACCCTGCGACACGGCTGCATGACCTGAACCGGCCCCCTCTTACGGGGGGGCCGATGGTCCTTTCCGCCACCGTATGGAGGTAGCCGTGTATTTAGATTTATTCTGATTTCCCTCGGGGCTGTCGCAGTGGTGGAGTGGTGAGTATTCCGAGTTTGTGCAAAAAGATGACTTTTTTGACACTTTTGGACATTTCCACCGGACGATTTGACTTACGACAAGAGATGTTGTAAGGTGACTGTACGATGAGAAACTTTGCGAAGATCAGGCGAAACCAACGAGTCTGTTGGTTGCCGATCAGCGAGTCCTCGGCATGTCGCACATGCGCCGATGCAACGTTTGATGAACGCGCAGGATTGCGTGCTTCCCCTCCACATCAAGCATCTCGGGGCTGTCGCAGTGGTGGGCGTAACCATTGCTCTTGCGACGCCTGCTTCTAGAAAAGACTTGACACGCCTAGGAACTCGTGGTAAAGTTCTTCTAGAACGCAAACGGCAAACCCCTCACTCCGGTGGGGGGTTTCCGTCGTTTTCAACCCAAAGCGCGTTTCTGGGGCGAAGCCCCGTTGATGCGGGGATGCTGTGGAGAAACGGGTCGGTGAAGGCATCGAAGCCGAGAAACAGCCTCAGTCCGACGCAAGTATTATGGGTGGCGATTCGCATCTGGTCGAAACCGAGACATGCTCTCGAAGTCCAGGCTAGCGAAAGCCCCGACAGATTGTCAAGTCCCTGCAGAAAAAAGCGGGTGTCGAATGGGAAGCGCGACTTAGTTGGCTGGTGCGGAGGAGGTAAAGGTATCTCTGTGCCTTCGTGACCCCCTTCCGCTATTGGTATCTTAACGGGGCCGGCTACGCCGGCGGAGATTTGGGCAAAAGAAAAACCCCCCGAAGGGGGCATTCCCGCGTATTGCTTGCAATCTGGCACTTCATCGACCCTTTTAGTCTTACTACTTACTTGGTGGTTGAGTTCCAAGCAACTGCTATGACAGGTTTAATCCGTGTTACTAATAACAATAGCAGGAACTCGCTTCGTTGTCAAGTCGTGGGGGGAGAAACCTCGCAAGCAAGACTGCCGTGCGGGAAGTTAGCCCGAAAGCCCCGAGATGTCAAGTGTTAGTTCAGGTCGGACTCACAGAGAAGCCGAAGGTCAAGGAGGAGGTCTTGGATTTCCTGCGATGAGAACAAATCCCGTTGAGCGGTGAGCGCGAGAAAGGACTCAATCTCTTCTATCAATGTAGTCGGTGTCTCTGTCATGGTTGAAGTGTACCTCTCGGTGTCGGTAGCCCCGTGTAGGGATGGTGAAAAAGACCCCGTCCCCACACCAGCGAGAGTGTGAGGACGGGAGGCAGAGCCCACAAAACTCTGCGATTGTTTAGAAGCCGTCTGCGTATTCGTAAGGGCGAGCCTGAACTGGGATTGCATCCCAGCAGGAAGCGCAGAAGTCTTTGGCGTTGAACTTGGAGAGAAAGACTGAGCAGTTCTCGCTTGCGCAAGTCCGCTTCTTTCCTCCACCATATGTTTTAGAAGGCTTGCCATCTGCCACGATGCCGTGCCCACTGATTGTGTTTGTGGTCATAACTGAATAATACTTGACAGAGATGTCTGTGTCAAGTCTTATTGGAAAGTTTCTGAATGACTTGACAGGAGGCGTTGGGTCGACTAAGGTAGGGGTATGAGCAAAACCACCAAGACATGCGCCGGATGGAGCAGGTACAACAACGGGCAGACCAGCCCATGCGACCGGGAGGCTGGCGAGACCGGCTTCTGCCCGATTCACCAGCAGGCAGCCGACACCAACCCGCTAGGGGTCTAGTAACGACCAGCACCACCCGCACCTACAAAGAACTGATGCGTGTTGTTGGGCGAAGCCCCGCACAGAGCGGTTGCAAACCCATAAGGTGAGAACAGCAAGAACGACAGTGCTATCCACCACCGTAAATTGAAATAGGAATAAAAGAAAAGCGCTGAGGAGTTGGGTATCGCGGACAAGGTGGCTGCTTTTTTGACTTTTTTGAGTTTTCGGTGAGTATTTCCTCTGGGTTTTCCCTCAGGTACGAACAGGTGTTCGATTGCGCAACAGGTTTGGGTGTCGGCAGAAGTATGGCAAACGAGCGTGGGGGGGCTTGAGAGGCGGGGCTTCGTAGTCTACGGGGCGATTTCGGAGATGTCAAGGGCGATTCTTCCAATAATGACTTGACAAGACGTGGATACTCATGTAAGATATCGATATGGACACCAAGGCATAATGAACTAGATGGCAGGTCGCCGGACTTCTCCTCGTCCGTGCGCGACCGCCGGGAGCAACTGCCGGCTCCCAGCCCTCCCCTGATGTTTCCGGTCGGGGGAGGGCAGTTCGCTTTTTGCACACGCAGCCACCCGGTGGCGTAGCCCCGCAAGTAACATGGGGAAATGCGATTATCTCTAGCCGACGACCACCTCATCCTCGACTTCCCCTACAACCCTGCTCAGGTCGCCGAAGTCCGCACAGTCAAGGGCGCCAAATGGGACAAAGTCAGTCGGGTCTGGCGGGCACCCGTATCCAGCCTCGAAGAATGTCGGGTTTTTGCCGCAGCCCACGAGTTCACCATCGACCCAGAAGTTCTACTTCTCACTCTCCCCACCCCAAAAAACTCCAACCGGCGCATCTACATCCACACGGATGGGTTCATCTACCTCGCCTTCGCCTACGACCGAGTCGCAGTCACCTCAGTCAAGCAAATCGCAGGCATCACTTGGGACAAGAAGACTCACGCGTGGAAAGCCCCGATTACAAGCGTTGACGAAGTGGTGCGATGGGGCGAAACATTCGGCGTTCCCGTTGAGGCTTCAGTCCGACAGGAAGCCAGCGCAGTCAGAGGTCAACTCGAAACAACGATGGCAGCCAGCCGTGCCACGGACGCAGAAATCGACATTCCCGACATGCTCGGTGAACTCCTCCCATACCAGCGTGCCGGAGTCGCCTACGCCATAGCCAGCCGACGATGCTTCATAGCGGACGAGATGGGGTTGGGCAAAACGGTTCAGGCTGCAGCCACAATCGAACTGTTGGCCTCACAGGGTGAGGATGTGTTCCCCGGGGCTGTGGTGTGCCCACCCAACTTGGTGGTGAACTGGCAAGCAGAATGGTGGAAGTTCTTTCCGAATCGGAATATCCAAATAGTCACAAACCGGAAGGACTTTCCGACTGACTACGACATAGTCGTGATTGGATACTCCAACCTTACCACTTGGGTGCGACAGTTGTCAAGTCACAAATCGTATGTTTTCGATGAATCTCACTATTGCAAAACGCCCACATCCCAGCGAACAAAGGCTTCGAAGCGCCTCGCTCGTTCCGCCGCAGCGGAAGCCCCGATCATGCTCCTAACCGGAACGCCGGTCACGAACCGCCCAGCCGAGTACGCCGCTCAGTTGGACATCCTTGGTCAGATCGACAAGTTCGGGGGACTGTGGGGTTTCTACCGAAGGTACTGCGATGCGTTCAAGGACAAATGGGGGCAATGGCATCTAGAGGGGCACTCGAACCTCGAAGAACTCAACGATCGTTTGCGCTCAACCTGCTACATCCGGCGTACTAAGCCAGAGGTCATGAAGGAGTTGCCACCCATCGTTCACTCTCCCGTGCTTGTTCCCGGCGCAACAGCCCCGATGAAGGAGTACGCCAAAGCCGAAGCCGACATCGTTGAGTACCTCATCGAAAGGGCGAGGGAGATAGCGCGAGAACTTGGACTTTCTGAACGCTCGGCTGCGGTTCGTGCCAAGTTCCGTGCCGAAGCGTCACAACACTTGGTTCGAATCTCCGTACTCAGGCGTATCGCCGCGAAGGCGAAGATGGCATCAGCGAACGAGTGGATAACAGCGCATGTAGAGGAAGGTCGCAAGGTCGTGGTTGCGGCTCACCATCGAGACATCGTTGACGAACTCGCCCGTGAACACGGTGGGCTCAAGATTCAGGGAGGGATGAACGTCCACGAGGTTGAGGAAGTGAAGGCAGAGTTCCAAAATGGAGATGCACAGGTCTTGATCCTCAGCATCCAAGCGGCTAAAACCGGACACACACTCACAGCCGCACAGGACATCCTGTTTGTGGAAATGCCGTGGACACCAGCCGATGTTGACCAAACGGTTGCTCGTCTGCACCGCATCGGACAGGAGGGTTCAGTCACAGCCACCTACATGCTGACTGTCGACACCATTGATCAGCAGATCTATGACTTGATCGACGCCAAGAGAAGTGTGGTGGATCAGGCTACCGAAGGTGTTATGGACGGGGCTGGCGCTGCCAGGACTGGCGATTTGGTGATGAACCTTGCCTTCCAGCAAGAAACCCGATAAATCCTTGACAGGAGGGTGTGGGGCGGCTAAACTGAAAGCACACAACAAGAGAGGAAACCATGAATGACCTAGAGCAAGAGAAGGCATTGGGCATCAAGGTGCTTGACCGTCCCAACATCCCGATGAAGGGATCGCTGGTGGCAGCGTATGCCAACGGAGACATGGTGGAACTGTGGTTCCAGTCCCCGACAGGCGATGCGTCCGACTCCTGCCAGTTCGCCATGAAGTGCAACTCACCGGAGCAGGCTGAGGCGATTGCCTCGGTCCATCGGGCTAAGTGGGGAGTCCCGAACTACGGGAACTCAGCGGAACTGACCAGCGAACGGTTCTAGCACAACTTGACAACCCCTTGACAACATGCTAGGATGATGTTAGAGAGAGAGGTGATGCAGTATGTGGATCTTCCCACTCCTCAGCATCGGCACCATTCTCGGAGCCGTTATGCTGATCGCTCACAAGATGTGAGCATCGCCCCCGATGAAAGTCGGGGGTTTCTTCCTTTCAGCCCACATTCCGAATGCCCGGTACGGGAAAGCCCCGTGACGGGAGCGTAACTCAATCGGCAGAGTAGCGGACTTTTAATCCGAAGGTTGAGGGTTCGATCCCCTCCGCTCCCACCCATCGGCGGTAGTTCAACTGGCAGAACGCCTGACTTTGGATCAGGAGGTTGGAGGTTCGAGCCCTCCCCGCCGAGCCATATAGACAAATGTTTGACTTTCCTGTCTAGGGGATGTAGGATGAAGGTATGAACAAGGGGATAGCAATAACACTCACAATCGGAGCAATGGCTCTCGCAGTATGGGGGTTCGGTATTTCGAACAAAGCCCAAGCCGAGTTCGCCTGCTCCGCCGAAGCAGTCGTAGCGCAACCCTTCGATACCATTTGGCAGATCGCATCCGACAACTGCGAGGGCAACCTCCAGAATGCGGTACACCACATGATCCAACTCAATGACGGTTCTTCAATCCTCCAGATCGGACAAGCCGTCCAGATTCCAGAAAGCAACTCATGACCGAAGAACTGTTCTACCCCGAAGGAGTGCCACGCACTCGCGACCTGCCCATAGAGGACTTACGGTGGTATGCCAAAACTGGCTTCCCAACCCCAGAGCAGGCGTTCGACAAGTTCCGCCCCATGCTTGACGCTCAGTATCCAGAATGGAAGTCGCATGTCTATAACAACTAAAACCATCACAGTCGAACTCACCCCCGAAGAGTTCGGTGCGCTTGCCGGCGCGGTTTCCACCGAGTGGCAGAAGCGTGTCGAAAACGGGAACAGTCCAGCCAGCCGTTATGTAGGCGTTCGCTTACAGGATGCATGGTTGAAGATGATGAGGGCATGGCACCCTGACGTAGAGGATGCCCATTTGGCAGCGAGCGACTGGGTAACCATGTTCCAACCGAACCCCATAACAGGTGACGCCGTAGACAATCTTGTCGTTGACATGAACGGCGAAGACGGTGGTGAAATAGCGGAAGTTATCCCCATCCGCTAACGGGCTAACTTTCTTCACCCCCCCGCCCACAATTCCTCAAGTATTGAGAGTGTTTGTGCATGTAACGCCCACGCCCTGCCACAAATCACACTTTCGGCATAGTGCCTGTCGGCTTCTTCCCGACCTTCCTCCGTGCTTAGGTCGTAAAGAAAAACGCCCTTCTCTACTGTGGACTCTAAGATGGTTTTGAAACCGTCTACTTTTTTGAAACTCATAGGTTTCCTCTCCAGAACATATTTTGTTCTCTACTTATATATCCATCGGTAGTGAGCAAATGTCTGGGAAAGGTCTGAGTACCACGACAGGCGCAAGTCAGATGCTACTGTGGCTACATGATCCCAGTTACAGGTAGCAACGTTGACCTCTCGCTATTACACCCGCGTTTCGTGAAGCGGTTAGAGGCTTTCTTCAAAGATCCACAGATCGTTGGCAGAGTCAAAGTCAGTAGCGCCTGTCGCACCTACGCCAAGCAGGCTCACTTCTACAAGAAATACAAGGCAGGAACTGGCAATCTCGCCGCAAACCCAGACCGCAGGTTCGGGGCCGGCGGATGGTGGCGAGGAAGTTGGCATATGACTCAGGATGACGGATTTTGCTATGCCGTCGACCTCCACATGGTGAGCAACAAGATCGCTAAGTGGGAAGTCAACAACATCGCTACCCGATATGGCGTTGTCCCAACCATCAAGGACAGGGAGTGGTGGCATCATCAACCCCGAAATGCCGAAGGTTGGTTCGATGCACCCGCGATGAACGAAACCAAAGAAGAGAAGGTCGAGGTAAAAGTTGACTTTCTTGCCATTTTGGCGTACATCGCCGACTGTGCCAAACGGGTTGAGACTGAACCCCTGTCGAAAAAGAAGAAGTCACGAGGTCCCATCGTCTCAACCCTGCAAGAACGCATCATTGCCCTTGGTTTCTTCGGAACCATGAAGAACACAGGTCAGTACGGATGGCGCACCCATTGGGCTGTCAAGAAGTTCCAGCGAATGGAAGGGTTAACCAAAGACGGATGTGTCGGTCCCAAAACATGGGAACGCTTATGGAATCCAGAGTTTGTTTAATGAGTGACTGCGACTGTCCGTGCGGTCCAAACTGCGAGTGCACAGAGGAAGAGAACTGTGGATGTAAATGACTGCCCATTCTGCGAGATCGTAGAGAGTCATGACGGTGAGTACGACATCGACAACAAGCAACGGACTGGAACTGTTGTGTTGGGACGCTCATCAGTCGCCTTTCCCGACATTTACCCAGTCACCTCAGGTCACACGCTGGTTGTCCCTAATAGGCATGTCACATCTTTGTTCGGGTTATCCTCAAGAGAGCAAGCCGACGTGTGGGCGATGGTCAACTTGGTTGCAGACCACTTCCTCGCTGAGGGCGTTACCAGTATGAATATCGGCATGAATGTCGGGGCTGCCGCCGGCCAAACCGTTGAGCATGCCCATGTCCATGTGATTCCTCGCCGAGAGGGAGATATGAGGGATCCCCGTGGGGGCGTTCGATGGGTGATCCCAGAGAAGGCTCGCTATCGGGCGATGCCCAACTATCCGGCATGAGGAAGCACAAGCAACAGCGCAAGATGGCTCAGGCTCAGAAGCGAGCGGAGTACCAGAAGAAGAAGAACCGGCGAGCGATGAAGAAAGTCAAGAAAGAAGCGACACCGACTGGGCGGACTTCTTACCCGCAGATGAAGTTCTAACCGGCGCGAGTAGTTTGGGTAGCGGTCCTCTGATGGCCGGTGAGATCAGGTTGTAGCCAGCGGGCCCTCGTGGGTGTCGATCGCTATTGGCTGGCGAGACCAGGATACGGCACTCAACTCCTCAAGTGCCGTATGGCAAAGAACCCTTCAAATCGGGGATGTGTCTCAACCATTAGCCGTGCATAGTGGCTCGTATAGTTGTTGTTCAACTTGAACTCCGACGAAGGATCATCCGTTCGGATCATCCGCTCCCATCGAAGAACCTCAAACAACATCTTCATGCTGCCTCGTTTGTGTCCACGGGAACGCAACTGGTCAGCCAACCCGATCAACTCATGGAACACCACCGGGTTGGTTTTATGAAACACGTCGAACTGTTCTTTGATGGAAGTACCCCATATGGATATCTGTCCTTCAAGCGTATTCATGATGCGCCCCCGTGGGTGTCTTATTGGTTGGTGTGTGACCGGCGTAGGTCCCATGGGTATCGCGGTGCAGGTGGCCGGTGAGAGAGTAACCGTCGTATCGGCTTTAGGTATCGACTGTGCCATGGACGGTGAGGTTGGCGTTTCGAGATTGGGTGTCGGTTCTGCTGTGGCGACTATGGGTGCCGGTCTGCCATGACAGGCTTGCCGTAAGTCCACGATTTGCCCATCCAGTCAGAACAGATGGATGACCAGCCAGTCGATTCGACCTGCCAGCCCTTGTCGCCCACGATGACGATGTCGCCCACCATCATTGAGCGGAGAGCAGGGATGCTGTGGTGGTTCATCCTTTCCCACACAACTTCCAGAAAGTAGGTGCCGGTGGATGCGTTGGTGAGTTGATCGACATCCATACGGTGGACTTCCTCAAGTTCATCGAACGAGCGGATAGGCGGTGGGTTGAATGGTGATGTAGCCATCCATGTTTCAGGATGCTTGCGGTAGTAGATAATCGCTTCCATGTACTTATCCTATCGTGTTGTCAAGGGGTTGTCAAATCCCTGTGAGATTATTGAACCCCCCGTCAGTACTATGGATAACGAACTGGTTTTAGAGGGGCTCAACAATCCCACCAACGTCCGGTCTTTTGGGTATCGCCGCCAGTCTGGCTAGTGAGATTATTGAACCTCCCGTATGGAACTTGTCCGGGGAAAGCCCCGTCAGAACCGTTCATCCATTTGCTCTGTGATGGCGATGTCGACTGACTTTTGAGTTACCTCGACCAGATAAGGAAGGGCGAACCCGCCGAGAGGCCATTGATCTTGTGGGGTAGCGCCACCCATGTCCCTCTTGAGCCAGTCCTCCATCGCCTCGTCGGTCCCACAGGGCGAGCAGACATAGACAGGCGTATCTTCCGCTTTCCTCGTGGTGCGACTGAGGGCGTTGTAGACCTGTATCTGGTGCAGTTCCTCAACACCACAGCGCGGACAAATCTGACGGTTCATACCCATCCCTTCATTAGCGAAAACTGGCCGGTGACGTAGTCGGCAAGTCCACCACGCAACATCCACGACTTCTCCTTGTCCCAGCCGACATCTTGAGTGGCCTGCTTTTTGAACTCCCACAGGGTCATGTTGGGGAACATCTTGCGTAGAACTTGTGCGAGGGCAAAGAGGGCGTAAGTATCCCAGTCGTCCTCGTCGTGGTGGTCGTGCACCCAGTCAGCGAACTCCCAAGTTTTGGTGGACTTGAGAAACCCGTCGAACTCACGTTGGCGTTCCTTGTCGGTACGAGCGCGCTCTTTGTGCTTCTTCTCATGAAGAGCCTTCTGGCGCGTCTCGGCCACGTTGGTCATAGACCGGAGCCCTTCTCAAGGCCGACACGTTCTTTCGGATTGTCGTATGCACCCGTGGGATCAGAGCCCTGCTCGTGATCGGGGACGCCGTGTTCACAGCAGATTTCGATGACCTTGATGCCCATGGCCTTCTCTTCCTTGCAATGTTCTTCGTCGGTTCCCTTGCGGGCCTCGTAGGCATGGAGGGTGCCTTCACCTTGCACGTTGGAGGAGAAGTGTCCACCCTTCGCCGCTTCCTTCATCTTCGGGATCTGACGAGTCAACCACAACGAGCAGTCGTGGCATAGGTGGAACGTGACAGGCTCCTCACCCATGAAGGCAAGGGTGTCCCAAAATCCCCCGTAGTACCCGCTGGCCGTGATGGTGAGCCCACCATCCAACTGGGCGTTGTAGTCGGCCTGAACGTTCTCGCCTTCAAAGACTGAACGAGTCGGGGTGCCGCAACGGTCGCACTTGTAGCGCTTGAGCGTTGGCTTCTTTTTCTTTGGTGATTTGCGTTTGCGTGTCATAAGTAGGTGAGCCTTTTCCCTCTTGCTCAGGAGGTGCGAGGCCCCTAGACCTCTGGTTGTACCTCAACCCTATAGGTGCCGAACCGTGTTGTCAATACCTTATCTGATGTTTCTG
>Ga0206683_10001970_pt1 | contig 13987 bp, 15 predicted proteins | sample M280m12015metaG_FD_155483 | JGI IMG/M metagenome (GOLD analysis project Ga0206683, IMG submission 155483) | Ammonia-oxidizing marine archaeal communities from Monterey Bay, California, United States - M2 80m 12015 | ecosystem: Environmental > Aquatic > Marine > Intertidal zone | place: USA...
CTATGGGCCCTTGAAAATTTATTGCTCGTCGATAAAGCTACGCAGGTGATCAGAGCGGGTGGGATGACGCAGTTTACGTAGTGCTTTAGCCTCAATCTGTCGAATACGCTCACGAGTTACATCAAACTGTTTGCCCACCTCTTCTAGAGTATGGTCTGTGTTCATGTCGATACCAAAACGCATGCGTAGAACCTTGGCTTCTCGCGCAGTTAAACTACCTAGTACACCACGTGTTGAGTCGGTGAGGTTGCTCTTAGTAGCCTCATCAATTGGCTGGGCAATGGTAATGTCTTCAATAAGGTCGCCAATACTTGCATCTTCATCTTCACCAATAGGAGTCTCCATTGAAATGGGCTCTTTAGCGATTTTAAGTACCTTACGAATCTTGTCTTCAGGCATTTCCATGCGCTCGGCCAACTCTTCGGGCGACGGCTCTCGGCCCATCTCTTGCAGCATTTGGCGAGAAATACGATTGAGTTTATTGATCGTTTCAATCATGTGCACAGGAATTCGAATAGTTCTGGCCTGGTCGGCAATTGAACGCGTTATTGCTTGTCGAATCCACCATGTTGCGTAGGTTGAAAACTTGTAACCTCGGCGATATTCGAACTTATCTACGGCCTTCATCAAGCCAATATTACCTTCTTGAATAAGGTCTAAGAATTGTAGCCCGCGATTTGTATATTTCTTAGCGATCGAGATCACCAGGCGTAAGTTTGCTTCCACCATCTCTTTCTTTGCACGCCTTGCCATGGCTTCACCGATGGTGAGACGCCTATTAATATCTTTTATTTGTAAGATGGACAGACCGCTCATTGTTTGCACCTGTATGAGCTTTCGCTGAGACCGCAAAATTTCTATTTCTTGATTAGCAATGCCATTTGAATAGTCGGCTTTTGCTTTTACCAGAGTACCAGTCCATTTTAGATTAGTTTCGTTGCCTGGGAATGACTTGATAAACTCTTTACGCGGCATTTTTGAAAAACGAATGCAGAGTTTCATGATGTTGCGTTCTTCAGCACGGATCTTTTCTACCGCAGCGCGAATAACTGCCACTAGAGGGTCAAACTGACGAGGGGTCAGCTTCAGAAACTTAAATAATTCACCGAGTTCCTGCATGTTTTTTATAGATGCATTTCCGTCGCGTCCGTAGCGTGCGACAGATTTATCTGTTTTGATCATGAGTGCCCGAATTTCTTCAAACCGTTGAGTGGCTTCTTCTGGGTCTAACCCACCTTCGTGCTCTTCTTCTTCCTCTTCTTCGTCAATTTCTTCACCGTTGGCAATCCTTTCTGCTTCGGCTGCTTCAGCCGCTTGTTGCTGAGCAAGTGCTGATGGAACATGTTCCATGGGGTTTAAGTAGCCGCTGATAACATCGGTGAGTTTTCTGTCTCCCTCAACAACCTTGTCCCATTCAGCAATAACGGCGGCAACATTTGAAGGCCAGTCTGCGACTGCGGACATTAACTCTCTTGTGCCTTCCTCAATTCGTTTGGCGATTTCAATTTCACCTTCACGAGTCAGAAGCTCAACTGAGCCCATTTCTCGCATGTACATGCGCACTGGGTCTGTTGTTCGATGCTGCTCAGACTCTACGGACGCAAGTGCAGCCGCCGCTTCAGCAGCAGCAACCTCATCTGGCGTATTGTCACCGGACATCATGAGCAATGTTTCTGCATCGGGAGCAGTTTCAAACACGGTAATTCCCATGTCATTGATCATTTGAATGATATCTTCGACCTGTTCAGGATCGGCTATATCTTCAGGTAGGTGATCGTTCACTTCAGCGTAGGTCAAGTAACCTTGTTCCCGTCCTTTGGCTATAAGGTCTTTGATACCAGATTGTTGCTTATCATTGCTGTCAGTCATAGGGCTGTCTTGCGTAGTTAGAGGTTGAAAAAATAGCGCGCAATTATAGCGAATAAAATTCCGCTTGTCTCAGTCAAACTTATCTTTATTTTACTTACTCTTACTTTCTTAGTTTAGACTACAAGTCGTTGTTTTATCTTGTTTTTTAAGTCATTCGATTGTTGGTCATTAGCCAGCTGTAATCGTATCCTGTGTAACTGCTTAATTTCTCGCTCGCTCAGGGTTTTTTGTTCAAGTAAATGGAGCGCTTTTTCTTGAATCGGTAAGGCATCAAACGCGCTTTGGATGACATGGGCTAAAGCATCACTGAACTCTTGATGATCATCACGTCCTGTTCCGACTGGCGGGTGATAGAGCTCACTGGCAGCGAGTGATTGCAGTATCTTTGTCTCAGCTTGATTGCCATGAGTTCCCAGCCAGTAGGCAAAGATATGGGATGGTTTGTAGTGGGGGTTTTTCTTAGCGACATCAAGAACTCGCAGGAATAGCTGTGTGTCTTGATCAGTAGACTGCTTTAAAAATCCGATATCCTCTGCAGCCTCTGCTAGAGCGGGGTGGTTAAGCAGTAGGGCAGTGATAAATTTGATTGGAGAAAGACGAATTTTGGAAGCCCGGGTTGGGCGCATATCAGCATAATTGTCGGCTTCCAAAGAGCTATCTTGCTCGGGATAGTGATAATCGTTGGAGGCGGCATGAGTGTGTTGATCAGTGGATTGGGTTTGCGAGCCTGTCTCGTGATTGGCCTCATTGGCGATCGCGGCTCTCTGCTGGGGAGTGACATGGGTAGCGACATAATCGCGCAAGTTGTCCGCGGAGACGCCGGTGCGGCGTGATAATTCCTCAAGCATTAATTGCCGAAAAACACCTTGTGGAATACGGTTTATCTGGGGGGCACAGATTTTACTTAGCCGGGCTTTTCCGTCTGCTGTGGAGGAATCAATGCCGTCGCTAAGTTGCTCAAAAAGGAATTCAGATAGAGGTTGAGATTTTTCAACCTGTCCGAGAAAAGCCTCAGTACCTAATTGACGAACCATGCTGTCAGGGTCTTCACCATCAGGTAAAAATAAGAACTTAGCTGATACACCGTCCCTCATTTCTGGCAGTGCAATTTCAAGAGATCTGGCTGCCGCTCGTCTACCTGCGCTGTCGCCATCAAAGCAGAACACGATTTCGGATGTGTACCTAAATAGCTTCTGAAGATGATTCTCGGTGAGCGCTGTGCCAAGGGTAGCGACCGCATTAGCAATACCATACTGTGCCAGTGCGATCACATCCATATAGCCTTCTACCATGATCAGGCAGGGTATTTCCTTGAGTGCTTGTCGCGCTTCATAGAGCCCATAAAGTTCTCGCCCTTTGTGGAAAACCGGTGTCTCAGGAGAGTTGAGATACTTTGGTGTACTGTCATCTAGTACTCGACCACCAAAGCCTATAGTACGTCCTCTCTGATCTCGGATCGGAAACATTATTCGGTGCCGAAAACGGTCATACTGTTTCTTTTCTTCAGGTTTAACGATGATCATTCCCGACTCATCAAGCAACTTGTTTTTTTGATCGTCACCGCCGGCCACTTTTAATAAATTGTCCCAACCTGGGGGTGCGTAACCCACACCAAATTGGGCAGCAATCTTGCCGCTAAGTCCGCGGCCCTTGAGATAGTCAACAGCTACCTTTGCCTCTTGGTGAGTTCTTAATTGTTGACGAAAAAATTTATCTGACTCAGTTAATATTGAATAGAGGCTATCTTTCTGTTTGGTAATTCTCTGATCTGGCGCCGCTTCTCTTGGTATTTCCATGCCTGCATTTTTGGCTAACATTTCTACTGCTGGAAGGAAGTCTAAACGATCAAACTCCATAACAAACCCAAGCGCATTTCCGCCAGCGCCGCAGCCAAAGCAGTAATAGAATTGTTTGTCTTGAGCGACGGTAAAAGAGGGGCTTTTTTCTTCATGGAAGGGGCAGCAAGCTTTGTAGTTTTTCCCAGCCTTTTTAAGTTGCACACGACTGTTAACCACATCGACGATATCAACGCGGTCTAATAAATCATCAATAAAAGTTTGTGGAATTAATCCAGCCATGGGCGACGCAAATAATAGTCATTAACAGTGACAGTGTAACCACTTCGTCGGGGAAAGAAACAGTGATTAGCTGTTTAAGGCAATCTTCACTAATCCGCTGACTGCACCGCCATCAGCTCGACCTTGAATTTGAGGTTTGAGAATGCCCATGACCTTACCCATATCGCGCATCGACTCAGCTCCTGAAACGCTGATTGCTGAGTTTACCATGGCATTAATTTCATCATCCGTGAGTGCGGTGGGTAAAAACTCTTGAATCACGTTTATTTCAGATATTTCAATATCTGCTAATTCTTGCCGCCCGGCAGATTCGTATTGAGTAATAGAATCACGCCGTTGTTTGACCATTTTGTCTAGAATGGTCAAAAGTCGTTCATCACTGACTTCAATTCTTTCATCTACTTCAATGCGCTTTACCTCTGCCAACATCAATCGAATGGCGCTAAGGCGAGGTTTGTCTTTTGCACGCATGGCATCTTTCATCGCATCAGTAAGCTGGCTCTTCATTGACATGGGTTACCTCCAGGTAAATATTTAAAGGATTCTAGAAACACAAAAAGCGCCAACTAGGCGCTCTTTGATAATGTTTATCTCACACAAAAATTCGGTGGAGACTAGTACAGCCGAGTAAACTTGCGGGATTCGCGAGATACTTTTTTCTGGTTTCGCTTAACTGCTGCAGCGGCCTTGCGCTTGCGTACCCAGGTAGGTTTCTCGTAAAACTCGCAGCTGCGAACTTTGGCTAGTACACCAGCCTTTTCGCAAGAGCGTTTGAAGCGACGCAGAGCTACGTCAAATGGCTCGTTTTCTTTTATTCGTACACTTGGCATGTATGATTAATCCTGTAGTGAAAATAACTGTCGGCGGGACCCATTCCACAACCAACTTCTCAAGGGCGCGTAGTCTATACACTTCCCCTGATTGTTGCAAAGTTTTTTGACGTCTTTTTGATGGGTTTTTAGGTATTTCCTAACCGTTCCTTTTGTAACATTATCCAAGGATGTCACCTTCTTAGAATAACTATTGTTATAATCTCGGATCAACTACTAGCAAATTTATTTAGGTTCCTTGCAAAATGCTTGTTCTAGGTATCGAAACCTCATGTGATGAAACCGGCGTAGCTGTTTATGACAGTGATCGTGGGTTATTGGCACACACTCTATATTCACAGGTCAAACTCCATGCGGATTATGGTGGAGTGGTGCCGGAATTGGCATCCAGAGACCATATCCGTAAGATCTTACCCTTACTTGATGAGGTGTTAGAGTCGGCCGGAGTCCTTAAGCAGGATCTTGATGGAATAGCTTATACCGCTGGCCCAGGTTTAATGGGTGCATTAATGGTGGGCGGTGCGATGGCTACGGCCTTAGGGTTTGCACTGGATATCCCGGTTGTTGGTGTTCACCATATGGAAGCACATTTGTTGGCGCCAATGCTGGAGAATAATCCGCCAGATTTCCCCTTTGTTGCATTACTGGTATCCGGAGGACACACCCAGTTAGTATCAGTAGCATCTATCGGCGACTATGAGTTACTTGGAGAGTCTTTGGATGATGCGGCTGGAGAAGCGTTTGATAAAACAGCAAAGATGCTAGATTTAGATTATCCAGGCGGCCCGGTTTTAGCAAAGCTAGCAGAGCAAGGTGAGATAGAGCGATTTACCTTTCCCAGGCCAATGACGGATCGCGCCGGTTTAGATTTTAGCTTTTCTGGATTAAAGACTTTTACTCGAAACTTAATTGATAAACATCGGGGGAACGATGTTCTCCCCGATGATCAAACCATTGCAGATATTTGTGCAGGGTTTCAGGAAGCGGTAGTGGATACTCTTGTGATCAAATGCAAAAGAGCGGCTATCGCATCGGGGATCAAGACCTTGGTCATTGCTGGAGGAGTCTCGGCGAATACGAGGCTAAGACACAAGCTAGAGGTCGTCCTTAAGGAAGAGGGAGTCGAGGTGTTTTATGCTCGTCATGAGTTTTGCACCGATAATGGAGCTATGATTGCCTATGCTGGTTGCCAGCGACTATTAGCGGGCCAGAGTAATCCTTTAAGTATATCGGCGACACCGCGCTGGCCACTTGATCAACTTAGTCAACCTTCAAGCACTGATGTATTAAAGGAAAGTATTTAATGGATATTGTTTATATTAGAGATTTGCGTATTGAGACGATTATTGGAATTTATGATTGGGAGAGAGAGGTCAAGCAGATGGTTAGTTTGGATCTTGAAATGGCCCATGATATTCGCAAAGCGGCAGAGACAGATGATATTGAATACGCGCTCAATTACAAATCTATTGCCAAGCGTCTAATCAAGTTTGTTGAGGAGAGTGAGTTTTTGTTAGTTGAGCGCATGGCAGACGAAGTCGCTAATATAGTCAGAGAGGAGTTTTCTGTGCCTTGGTTAAAATTGAGAGTTAGCAAGCCAGGAGCTCTCCGAGGGTCTCAGGATGTAGGTATTATTATCGAGAGGGGAGAGCGTCAATAGTGGCCTTAATCTACCTTAGTTTGGGCAGTAACATCGACAGGACTTTGCGCATTTGCGCTGCCTTAGATGCGCTCGCTGAAAACTTTGGTGATCTAACTCTTTCTTCCGTTTACGAGAGCGACTCAGTGGGCTTTAAGGGTGATAATTTCTATAATTTAGTAGTGGCAATCAATTCCGAAAGATCAGTTGGGGAAGTCTCCTTTATCCTTAAGGAGATAGAGAATAATAACGGTCGAGACCGTTCTGCACCGCGATTTGGACCGAGAAGTTTGGATATTGATATTCTTACTGTTGATGATGTTTCAGGTGAGAGGGATGGTATTTCACTGCCCCGCGATGAAGTCTTGAAAAACGCTTTTGTGCTTTTGCCTCTAGCGGAAATCGCGCCGACTTCAGTCCATCCTGTCACGGGTAAATCCTACGCTCAACATTGGGCTGATTATGATAAAGAAAAGCAAAAGCTGTGGCCTATTGAGTTCCATTGGAGCGGCCCCATTTAACAAGGTTTGCTAAATACTGTTTGAACTACCCCCATCTACAGCAATTGTTTGGCCCGTCATGTAGGTCGCTTCGACCGCTAAAAAATAAACGGTTTGGGCAATATCACTTTCAGTTCCCAAACGTCCCATCGGAACCTTGTTTAAGACGGAATTTTGCTTGTCGGTGTCATCTAGCTCGTGTTCAGGCCATAAAATTGCCCCTGGGGCAACACTGTTGATCCGTACTTCTGGTCCCAATTCTTTAGCCAGTGATTTAGTCATGGCAATATTGCCGGCCTTGGCGATAGAGTAGATAGGATGGTTTTGCAGGGCTTGTCTTGCGTGCATATCAGAAATATTAACGATGGCTCCGTGGCTTTGAGTAAGCATAGGTGCAAGTTTTTGAGATAGGAAAAACGGCCCTTTGAGATTACTATTAATCAGATCATCCCATTGATCATTGTTGCAATCTTCCAGAGGAGTTGGATAGAAGCTCGATGCATTATTTACCAGGACATCCAATCGGCCAATGGATCGAACTGTGTCTGTAATTTTCTGTAATTCAGAACTATTGTTAAGATCACTTTGAACTAGCAAACAGCTATCCTTACGCTGTTGGTTTAATTGCATACAAAGCTTGTCTGCCGCGGCGGATGAACGATTGTAATGAATAATAATAGTGTACCCTTGCTCATGAAAGACCTGGGCGATGACTGCGCCAATTCGACGTGCAGCTCCGGTAATGAGGATGACCGGCGAGGATGGAAGATTCTGGGGCATAAAAATCACTCGCTAATTTTGTTGGAATTGGTTTTTAAATTGCTTCAATGCTTGAATCTGTCTTTGCTGTAATTGTTCTCCGATAGCACTGCCACTAAGGCCACTGTTTGCTAGATCCTTGACTTTAACTTCTAGCAGTTTTTCCCGTGCTTGTCTTAGGTACGCAGCAGGTGGGTATTCTCGATCTTCAAATCCTTTGCGACCGCCGGCGTCAGCAATACAACATTCCAAAAATTCATTGAGTCTTTTTTCAGATTTCAATGCACCAATGGACATTAGAAATTTCAATAAGGTTGTAGGCTTTAGTTCGAGGCTTTTATGGCATATCAAGTGAAACTCAGTGACTACTAGCGCCAGCTTTCGATGTTCATTTGGGACTTTTAGTCTGTCACAGATCGCTTTAACAAGTGGCACACCGCGTGCCTCATGGCCTGAGTGCCGTGGAAGAATATCTTTCGGTGTGATGCCTTTTCCCAAATCATGGACTAAAACCGCAAACCGAACGGCCGCAGAACTAGAACGCTTTGCAGTCTGCTGTAACGCCATTAAAATATGTATGCCAGTATCAATTTCAGGATGATAGTCTGCTCTCTGATCTACGCCAAAAAGGGCATCAACCTCGGGCAGTAATTCTTTTAGTGCTCCGCAGTTCCGTAGGGTTTGAATATAAACATCAGGAGATGTTTCACATAGTGCTCGTTCGGTTTCTTTCCAAATTCGCTCAGCAACGAGATGAGCCATTTCTCCTGAGTTGACGATGATAGACATTAAGCGTTCCGTTTCAGGAGCAATGGTAAATCCTAGGTGTGCATACCGAGCTGCGAATCGAGCCACGCGGAGTACGCGTAGAGGGTCTTCATCAAAGGCTTCTGAGACATGGCGCAAAATTCGATTTTTAAGATCGCGTTGCCCGCCGTAGGGGTCGATAATGGTTCCGTTATCATCCTCTGCCATGGCATTAATTGTAAGATCGCGACGAACTAAATCATCTTCAAGAGAAATATCTGGCGCTGTGTGGAAACTGAAACCACCATAACCAAGACCTGTTTTTCGCTCGGTTCGCGCTAATGCGTATTCTTCACCTGTTTCGGGTTTAATAAAAACTGGGAAATCTTGACCTACGGGCCGATATCCCAGTTTGGACATTTCGTCAGGAGTGCTACCTATCACTACCCAATCATTTTCATGACTCGGATAGTGAAGTAATTTGTCCCTAACTGCGCCACCGACGCGATAGATCTTCATGGCTATATCCAAAAGTTTTAAACATTGTATGTCCCTTGGATGATGACCTCAATCTAAACGGCTGTAGATGACGGGGTCTTATGCCTAATAACTCGCCTTAACCAAGTTTTAGGTTACAAAGAGTAGTATATGTGGCGATTACTCTAAAACATGCATAGGGCCTTGATGCTAGTCGTCTAAATAGTTATTAAAGAGCAAATTTTTACTTGACGATTTGAGAGTTTAGATTTATTTTTCAAACATAACCCGTGATTTTTCATGCTACCTTTTAATTTTTATGAGGTCCCCTCACAATGGGTGATGAATTAGACGACGATGTTTTTGATTCAGACGAAGACCTTGATGAAACCGCAGACAGGGTTGAAACTGACCTTACTGAAAAACAGCGTTCGGCCATTCAGTCAGATGCAAGGCGACGTTTAGAGTTAAGGCTAGAAGAGAAACGCATTCAAAAGCAGGTGCAGGCGTACGACTTTGATGATGATTTCTAATTTAGATTAAGGTCTTTGGAGTGGCCGCCAATTAAATTACTTAAACTCAACATTTCGACTCTTTAATTTGGCATAATGATCCATTGAAAATATAGATTTTTTGGGATCTCATTTTGGTCAATTCCTCTCTTTTGACGGTCAACGATCTTCGCTTCGAGCGAGACGATATACCAGTGATTAATGGTGCTTGCCTGACGTTAAACGTTGGTGAGATCCTGCAAATCGAGGGACCAAATGGAAGTGGTAAAACCACATTGCTGCGCATACTCACTACAGCGCTCCAACCCAGCGGTGGTGAGATACTCTATCGGGGTCAGATCCTTTCTGAATGTCGCTTTGATTATCTATCTAACATTCTTTTCTTGGGTCATCAGTCAGCGCTGAAGCTGACGTTGACCGCAGAGGAAAACCTAAGTTGGACCACTTCAGAACTGCCTGGCTCGGTTTCTATCATGGATGCTCTTGAGCAAGTGGGGTTGCGTGGATATTCAGACGTACCCTGCCATAAACTATCTGAGGGTCAACAGAGGAGGGTAGCGCTAGCACGTTTACTAGTGACTAATGCAGAAGTCTGGTTTTTGGATGAACCTTTTTCCGCCTTGGATAAGCAAGGTGTGCAATTTGTTGAACAATGCATGGAGAGACATGTTAAGGGTGGTGGAGCGGTCATGCTGACTACGCACCAGCCTATCGGTATGGAACCCGTACGCCGATACTCGTTGGTAGGTTCATCAGTTGGGGGAGGCTTTTGATGCCTGAGTCCAATAGAGGGTTTTCCGCGTACTTTAGACGTGATCTTTTGCTCGCTTACAGGCGTCGCGGGGAAGTGGCGAGCCCGATCATTTTTTTTGTCATGGTGGCGACTCTAATACCCTTGGGTATTACGCCAGAGGCAGATAGTTTAAAGGAGTTGGCACCCGGAACTATCTGGGTAATGGCGTTGCTTGCTACATTGCTCTCAGCTGAAGGATTATTTGTCAGTGATTATAAAGATGGCTCACTAGAGCAATTGTTGATTAGTCCAAATATGTTAGTGATGCCAATCTTTGGCAAGGTAACCGCACACTGGATTACGACTGGGTTGCCTCTGACCTTGGCTTCACCGCTGATTGGATTGATGCTTTCGCTTCCCAGTGTTGCTTATCTGCCGATGATGGCTGGGTTAGCTTTGGGTACCGGTTGCCTCAGCTTCTTGGCGGCGATTGGGGCTGCTTTGACCGTTTCACTACAGAAAGGAAGTTTACTGTTGACGCTGATTGTGATGCCTCTTTACATGCCGATTATTATTTTTGGCAGTGCTGTGATGCAATACAGTATCGATGGAATGGCTTGGTCTGGCCCTTTAGCTATTTTAGGTGCAATGTTAGCAGTAGCAATAGCATTGTGCCCACTTGCGATTGCAGCTGTTTTGCGCTTGATCACGATTAATTAGGATATGGGACATAGAGTTATGAATTGGACTTGGTTTTACCGAATGGGGTCTCCGCTTTGGTTTTATCAGAGTACTAGCCGCTGGTTGCCGCTGCTCAGCTTGGTCACTTTGGTCTTGTTGGTCGCTGGGTTAGCTTGGGGGCTTGGTTTTGCCCCAGAGGATGCTAAGCAGGGAAATAGTTTCCGTATTATTTATCTTCATGTACCTGCCTCATTTTTGGCTTTGGCAGGCTATTTTTTGATGGCGACTGCCGGTGCCATCGGTCTGATTTGGAAAATGAAACTGTCCTATATAGTGATGAAGTGTGCAGCACCCATAGGAGCTGCATTGACTTTTTTGGCGCTTTTTACTGGTGCAGTATGGGGTAAGCCTACGTGGGGTAGTTATTGGGTGTGGGATGCACGAATTACCTCAATGCTAATTTTGTTATTTTTATACTTTGGGGTGCTGGCACTTCAATATGCTTTTCATAATCAGGAAGCAGGAAACAAAGCCAGTGCAGTCTTGGCCTTGGTAGGTACCGTTAACATACCAATTATTTATAAGTCGGTAGATTGGTGGTTTACGTTACATCAGCCCTCCACCATCAAATTGACCTCAGCACCATCAATGCATCCGGATATGTTCCAACCACTATTAGTAATGATTTTGGCTTTTTATTTTTTCTATGCTCTTGCGCTGATCTTGGCGGTACGAGTAGAAATCCTTAAGAGAGAAAGTAAGACGACCTGGGTTCGAGAATTGGTTGAGCAAGCTAGTCGACAGAAAATGGGAGCGAAATGATGAATTTTCAATTTCAGGACTTAAGTGAAATGTTATTGATGGGAGGCCATGGGGTCTATGTTTGGGCCGCTGTATTGGTGTCTCTGGGTACACTAATTTGGTTAGTTGTTTCTCCTACCCTACAGCATAAGCAGACCTTGAAAGAGATAGGGTTAAATTTGACCCGTGAGGAGTTGCGTAGCCAAAGCGGAAACAAGGATATTTAATGCACCCCATTCGAAAACAAAGATTACAGATTGTTCTGCTTATTATTTTGGCGGCAGCTTGCGCATCTGGCCTCGTGATATACATGCTGGGTCAAAACACCAATTATTTTTATACCCCATCCCAGATTCAGTCTGGAGAAGCTCCTCAGGGAGTATTTGTTCGAGCAGGAGGTATGGTTGTAGATGGAAGTATCGAACGAGATCTTGATTCGCTAGATGTTGCGTTTAAGGTGACTGATGGGGGGGCGACTGTACTTGTGAAATACAGTGGTATCCTTCCGGATCTCTTTGCTGAGGGCGAAGCTGCAGTCGCGGCGGGCAGAATTGGTAATGATGGCGTCCTTCTGGCTACTGAGGTGCTGGCAAAGCACGATGAGAAGTACACACCACCAGAAGTTGCCGATGCAATGAACGCCGCTTATAAGGCAAAGCAAGAAGCCCAAGTTGGTCCGCAATGACTGTAGAGCTCGGGCACATAGCTTTAATTATTGCGCTCTGTTTGGCCATTGCCCAAACAATCGTGCCATTTGCAGGATCCTACACGGGTCATCGAAGTTGGATGCAACTAGGCCGGTCCCTAGCGTTGGGTCAGTTTGTTTTTATGGGGCTGTCGTTCGCCTGTCTAGCAACGGCTTTTTTGCAAGATGACTTTTCGGTTGCATATGTTGCAAACAACTCCAATACATTACTTCCAGATCGTTTCAAATTCAGCGCGGTGTGGGGTGCCCATGAGGGATCCTTATTACTTTGGGCCCTCATTTTAGCGGGATGGTCCGCAGCTGTGGCCATTTTTAGTCGTCAAGTGCCGCTGATATTTTCAGCAAGAGTACTCTCGATTCTCGGCTTTATTTCAGTGGGCTTCGCGCTATTCTTGTTGCTGACATCAAACCCTTTTGAAAGGATCTTGCCAGTTCCTCCGATGGAGGGTAGCGATTTGAATCCATTGCTTCAGGATTTTGGCTTAATTGTTCATCCGCCAATGCTGTATATGGGTTATGTGGGATTTTCAGTGCCTTTTGCTTTTGCTATTGCAGCATTAATAGGAGGTCAGTTCGATAGTGCTTGGGCGCGTTGGTCTAGACCTTGGATCAATCTTGCCTGGGTATTTTTGACCATCGGAATTAGTTTGGGAAGCTGGTGGGCCTACTACGAACTTGGTTGGGGAGGATGGTGGTTTTGGGATCCTGTTGAGAATGCGTCTTTTATGCCTTGGTTAGTCGGCACGGCCTTAGTACATAGTATTTCTGCAACCGAAAAGCGAGGCGTGTTCCGCAGTTGGACTTTGTTGTTGGCGATTTTCGCTTTCTCTTTGAGTCTGTTGGGAGCCTTCTTAGTTCGTTCCGGTATCCTTACCTCGGTGCATGCTTTTGCCAGTGACCCCGAGCGAGGTATTTTCATCTTCGCGTTTTTAGTGGTCGTGGTCGGTGCATCTTTATTACTGTTTGCTCTGCGGGGTCCTCAAATGGCATCTACCTCAGATTATAGTGGTTGGTCTCGGGAGACTATGTTGTTGGTCAACAATGTGTTGCTAGTCAGTTCTACTACAATGATTTTGATTGGTACTTTGTATCCTTTGTTAGCTGATGTTCTTGATTTGGGCAAGATTTCAGTAGGACCTCCATACTTTAGCTTCTTTTTTGTACCAATTACTTCGCTGATGATGCTATTCCTTGGTTTTGCTGGATTCACTCGCTGGAAAAAGTCTGACAATGCTATTTTGCTGAGCAAAGGAGTCCTGCCAAGCATTGTTAGTCTAGTGCTTGCGTTGTTGCTGCCTGTCATGATGGTTGAGTCACTGTCTTGGCAGACTTATTCGCTGACGGCGGCGGTTACACTGTTTTTATCTCTGTGGGTGATCACCATGACGATGGAAGACGTGATTCTCAAGTCATCGGGTAGTGTTAAGAAACTAAAAACCTTATCCGGAAGTTACTGGGGCATGGTGTTAGCTCACTCGGGTTTGGCTGTTTGCGTCATTGGTGTGGGCCTAAGTAGTGCCTATGAGATACAGCGAGATGTGAGGATGGTTCCGGGAGATTTTGTCGAAATAGCAGACTATGAATTTCAATTTCTGGGTGTTGAGCGTGTTGATGGGCCTAATTTCACCGCCTACCGAGGAGATATTAAGGTGACA
>Ga0206683_10001977_pt1 | contig 13968 bp, 10 predicted proteins | sample M280m12015metaG_FD_155483 | JGI IMG/M metagenome (GOLD analysis project Ga0206683, IMG submission 155483) | Ammonia-oxidizing marine archaeal communities from Monterey Bay, California, United States - M2 80m 12015 | ecosystem: Environmental > Aquatic > Marine > Intertidal zone | place: USA...
GGTCGTCATTGCGGTTGCCGTTTCGGTTGCCGTTTCGGTTGCCGTTTCGGTTGCCGTTGCGGTTTCCGTTGCGGTTTCCGTTGCGGTTTCCGTTGCGGTTTCCGTTGCGGTTCCCACCTTGATTTGAGGGTCTGTACTGCTTGCTATTCCTAGACCTACGGGCCCTCTTGTTGTTCTTTGGGCCTCTTGAATTGCCGCCGCCATTGAATTTCATAGGAGGTGCCATGATGAACTCCCTCTCCTCCAGAATATCTACGTCGGACTCTGTGAATCGGCACCTAATTCCCACCTCACTCTGAATTCTCTTGTACTTCCTGATCTGGGACCTCTGGACAAGCGAGACTACCGTGCCCGACGAGCCTGCACGAGCAGTCCTACCACTACGGTGCTTGTACGCCTTGCCATCATCCGGAGGATCGTAGTGTATTACGCAGTTGACTTCGGTAACGTCTATCCCGCGAGAAGCTACGTCGGTCGCTATCAGCACCCTGGATCTGCCTCCACTGAACTTCTGCATCGATCTGTCTCTCTGCTTTTGGTTCATCCCCCCATGTAGGGTTGTGAAAGATGATCCAATATCGCTCATCTCGTCCCCAAGGCGGTCTACACCTGCCCTGGTTCTGCAGAATATGATACTCCGGCCGCACTTCTCCGTGATGTATGCTGAGAGATCTGCTTTGCCTCTGGAGTTGACCTTCCAGAACAGGTGCTCCATGCTGTCCATGCTCACTTCCTCCGGTCCGATTCCTATCCTAGCAGGATCCTTCTGGTAATGGTCAACTATCTCGGCTACGTCGTCATCGAGCGTGGCGCTGAAGAGTATAGTCTGTCGATCTGGGCTGCACTTTTCCAGTATCGAGCATACTGGCTCCATGAATCCCATGTCAGCCATCCTGTCGGCTTCGTCCAGGACCACCATTCCAACATCATCTAGGCGAAGTGCGCCTCTGTCAAGCAGGTCGATTAGTCTTCCAGGGCATGCGACTAGGATCTCGACGCCTTGATTCAGATTCCTCAGTTGTCCCTTGTACGGAGTGCCGCCGTATACCGATAGGACTCCGAGGCCTGCTGATCTGGCCAGTGGCTGCAATACTTTGCGAATCTGTTCTGCCAATTCCCTTGTAGGGGTGAGGACAAGTGATGTGGGCCTCTTAGACTCGGCTTCCGAGGTTCTAGAAATTAAGGGTAGGCCGAATGCCAGGGTCTTGCCTGAACCTGTTGGTGCCCTGCAACACACATCCCTTCCTTGCATGGCTTCGGGGATTGCCTCTATTTGCACCTCGAAGGGCTCAACTATGCCTTCTTCCCGTAAAATCTCGACCAAACGTGGCTCGACTCCTAAGTCTGAAAATCGAACCAAGATACTCCTCTAATCGGCCGCGCCTTCCACACCCTATTTAGTATAGAGAGTAGGAAAGGAGGCTCTGGCAACCTCAGATGCCAAAATAGGCGAACTCCAGACGTGTTTTCGCATCACAGAGTCTTGCGTCTCAACTCGGAGAATAGCTTTGATGGGATATCGCTCTCCACCCTTATCCTACTGCCATTTGGATGCTCGAAACCAAGCGCTGAGGCATGCAAGCATAGCCTGTTCACACTGGCCTTTCCCCGGCCGTAACGAGTATCCCCGGAAACCGGGCACCCCAAACCGCACATGTGGAGCCTTATCTGCGCCCTTCTCCCAGTATCGATCTTGATTCTGATCAGGGAGTGGATAGGCCCGACCTCCTCGATTCTCCAATTGGTTATCGCTTCCTTGCCAGCCCTCTCCCCCTTCTGAACCAGTCGAACCCGCTTGTCCTTAGTCTCCTTGACGCGGGCCTTCTCCACGCCTGATTCGGAACTGGGCTTCCCGAATACCACTGCATGGTATATCCGCTCTACAGTACGGTCCTTGAACTGCTTTTGGAGCATGTCCCTCACCTCGGTCGACTTTGAGAGAAGAAGGCAACCCGAAGTCTCTCTATCGAGGCGATGGACGAGATGGACTCTTGTCGAGTGGTTCTTGGATGCCCAATTCAATGCACGGTCGAACATGGTATCTGCCTCCCCCCTTGGAGTGGCGACCGAGAGAAGACCTGCAGGTTTGTTGACTACGAGAAGCTCGGAATCATCGTACAGTATCTCCGGATCGGGAATGCCATCGACCTTCTTCCTGGCTGGCCCATCCCCCTCGGAACGGGAGAGTGTCTCCACGACAGATCCTACTCGGACGGTTTCCTTTGCACGGGATGCCTTGTTGCCGTCAATAAGTACGCGCCCGTGGTCAATCATCCTCCTTAGGGAGTTCTTTTTGGCTTCTGAGTGGAGGATGGAGAGAACATCCATCAGATGACCCTGTTCCTCCACTTCTATCCGTGGGTTGGCCATGGACCTGCCATAGGGAGTGGGCCATCAAGTTTGACGAGAATCCGCGAGTAACCGGCACCCATCTCTGAAATAGTCGATGGAACTGGAGCGTTGCATGAAGTGGCATGAGGGGGCAATGGGCGATCAAACAGGCAAGGTCGCCATCGTCACGGGTTCGAACACGGGGATAGGCTACTACATGGCAAGAGCATTGGCTTCCAAGGGCGCAACGGTCACTATGGCATGCAGGAACCCTGAGAAGGCTGAGCTCGCCATGCTCAGGATCCTCGATGAGTTTCCCGAATCGGAAGTCTCAGTTTCAATTCTAGACCTAGCTGACCTATCCAGCGTGGAGTCATTCTCCGAGAAATTCGCATCCGAGGGCGGACGATTGGACATCCTCATCAACAACGCAGGTGTGATGATTCCGCCCAAGTCATTCACCAAGGACGGTTTCGAACTCCAATTCGGAACCAACCACCTGGGTCACTTCGCCCTCACTGGCCACCTGTTGCCGATTCTGGAGTCGACCGAGGGTAGCAGGGTGGTGACGGTTTCGAGCATCGCTCACAACCCCGGGGTAATAGACTTCGATGACCTGAAAGGAGAGAGGAAGAGGTACAACAAGTGGGGGTTCTACTCTCAGAGCAAGATCGCGAATCTGACTTTCTCACTCGAGTTGGCTAGGAGGCTAGAGAGTAGCGGCTCGGGAGTCTCCGCGATAGCGAGTCACCCGGGTTACTCTGCGACTGACCTACAGAGGTACTCTCTGTTCTGGCGCTTCCTGAACCTGTTCATGGCAATGCCAGCGAAGAGGGGTGCTGAGGCGACCCTCTACGCTGCCACCGAGAAGGATGCGTTGGAGTACCCGTACTGGGGCCCCACTGGGGTGATCGAGATGAGAGGGAGGACTGGGAGAGCTAGAATCAACGCGAAGGCCCGGGACGAGGACACCGCAAGGCGGCTATGGGAAGTCAGCGAGAGTCTGACCGGAGTCAGATTCCTCACAGAGGGGTGACCTGTTGGGCGAACTGGAACGCTGTCCCTGGTCCACTGGCGACCCCATCTACATCGACTATCACGACAAGGAGTGGGGCACTCCGAACCGGGATGGACGACGGCTCTTCGAGAAGATCATCCTCGAGGGAGCACAGGCCGGCCTTTCCTGGATACAGATCCTGAAGAGGCGAGAGGAATATCGCCATGCCTTCGACGGGTTCGACCCGAAGAAGATAGCATCCTATGACGAGGAAGACGTAGAGAGGCTCGTGTCCAACTCCGGGATAATCCGAAACAGGGCCAAGATCAAGTCTGCCATCAACAACGCTCGTGCCTTCGTAGAGCACTTCGGGACCGATGAGGATGCCTTCTCTGAATTCCTCTGGTCATTCGTCGGAGGCAGCCCCGTTGTCAATCATAGAGAACGTATGGATGACGTAGAATCGTCCACCGCTACAAGCAAGGAGATGAGTGATGCCCTAAGGGACCTTGGTTTCAAGTTCATAGGGCCGATTACCTGCTATGCGATGATGCAATCTGCGGGAATGGTCGATGACCATCTGGTGACCTGCTTCCGCCACACCACAAATCGATGACCTCGCGTGCAAGAATTTCAAGTCCTGAACGTATTCTCGGGGGCGTGCTCGAGGAGATTGCAGCTACAGTGGCGGTGCTGATCATCACCCCTGGTTGGGCGATAGCCCTGCTGGCAATCTCCGCCTACCTCTGGAAGTGGCTAACGTCCAATTCCGAGTGAATCAGACCAGTCTCCCTTCCATGCCGCCAGCGACCTCGATGACCTGCCCGGTGATATGCCCGGACACCTCGTCGGAGGACAGGACCACGATCGCTCTCGCCACGTCATTAGGCGTAGCGAGCTTCTTGAGGGCCATTGTTGACTTCGCCCTCTTCATGACCTCCTCGTCCAGCCCCGATTCGACCTTCTTCTCGGTGAGAGTCCAACCGGGTGCCACTGCATTCACCCTGACGGAACCCAATCGGGAGACCTCGTTCTTCAGCGATAGCAGCAGACCGGTGGTAATCGCGCCCTTGGCTGCCGCGTAGTCAGAGTGTCCCGCCTCTCCGTAGATCCCAGCAGTGGACCCCACTAGGACAAGCGAACCCGTCCCCCTCTCAGATGCGTGAGAAAGGAATGATCGGGAGGTGTTTGCTGTTACTCCGAGGTTCGAAAGGATCGTGGAGTTCCATCTCTCTTCGCCTATCTCCCACATGGGCCTCGGATCTGGAGGGTAGATTCCAGAATTTGCCACGCAGATGTCCAACCCACCCATTTGAGATACCACGTTGCCAACCATCTCATCGGCTTGCGAAGGCACCCTCAGATCGGCATGGATGGCCACCCCCCCTATCTCGGCGGCTAGTTCCTCAGCGCCTTCGGAAGACGTGTGGTAGTGGATTGCGACATTTGCTCCCTCTTCGGCGAACTGCCTGCAAATTGCCTGCCCTATGCCTCCGGCACCACCGGTGACCAGTACTACCTTGCCCCTCAGTCCTGTTTCCACGTGCCTTGTGGTTAGTCTGCCCTAATAATTGCGCCCTAGTTCCAAGGGGGTCATTCGGCAACGGTTTTATTGGCCCATCAGATGGGAGCTACATGTCCAAGAGATACTTCGTCAAGATAGTGACCGACCCAGAGATCGACCCAAGGGCGACATCTCACTCAGTGCTGACTCCGACGTTCAGCTAGTCTACTAACAAAAACCGGAGAGAGCAAGATGGCAAAGGTAAACCTCAGAGACAAGCTCTCCAAGTTCTCCGACCAGTGGTCACCGAAGGTAATCGCCGAGATGAACGACTACCAGTTCAAGCTCGTGAAGATCGAGGGGGAGTTCGTCTGGCACGAGCACGATGAAACCGACGAGGCTTTCATCGTCATCGAGGGGAGCATGAGGATAGAGTTCGAGGACGGGTCGGTCGATCTGTCGGAGGGCGAGATGTACGTGGTCCCCAAGGGGGTGAGGCACAGGCCCTGTGCGGACTCGGAGTGCAAGGTGATGCTTGTCGAGCCACGAGGGGTCGTGAACACAGGGGATGCTGGGAGCGAACTGACTGCACCCAACGACGAGTGGGTCTAGTCGCCCTCACTCTTCCTCAATTCGCCCTGGAGCTGGCTATTCCCCTCTGTCGGTCCAAGCCTGGGCCCAGTGATCGAATATTCGGATCTCGAATTGGGAGTCGGAGTTCGTCCGGACGGAGAAGACGTCCCATTCGGAGAGCAGCCCGCGATGGCCAGCGTCAATCCATGTGAGATCCCACCATGTGCCGTCTTCCGTGGAGACGTTGGTTTCCTCCTCGTTCAGCATCAGACTTGCCACGGAAGAGCCCCCTGAGAAAACGTGCATTTCCACCTCCGACAGAGAAACCTCGTGAGACATCTCACTGGGCACGGTCCCGATGACAGAGGTGGTGCCGTCATTGACTGATTGGTGATCTGGCACCGGGATGAATGGCACTGGGGACCTGGGGAACTGCGCCAGCCCGCTGATGCCCAGGTAGCCACCGCCCTCCAGAATGGTCGTGTAGTAGTCAATGCTGAGTCCTTCTTCCCAGGCCCCCGTGGCAATCGACATGGAGAATGTCACGTCGTCCGCCCCGAGGCCGCCGGAGTAGACTGCCACGCCCACTATCCTTGGTGGGAGCCCCTGGACCTCGAAGTATATCTCATCGGGGCCATTGGTGGCCCTTGCGATCTGGTAAGACTCGAATGCATCGCCTGTGATTGTCCAGCTCAGGTCGGAGAACTGGGAGACGTCGTACCTGAATGGAGGCCACCTACCTTCGGGGTTCTCCGTGGCTAGCCTTGATATCTCCAAGAAGGGGTCCTCGTAGTTCGGCTCCATGTCCCGGCCAATCATCCAGTGATCGGTTGTCCTGGTGTAAGTGTCCGGCCCCCCGTCCCAAATGTTGTACCCAACTACCTCCACACCCCCCACTACCACGGAGTTGGCGACCAATCTGAGCTTCCGGCCATCGTCCTTCTCGATCCTCCACTCCATCTCGCCGCTGACTCCCGAGTCGGAGAACCTGGTGAGTGTGCTCACGCTAAGCCTGTCGTACTCCCCTGCAAGCTGCAGTGCGTCTATCTCCCCCACTTCCTCGAGTATCGAGTTGAATGCGCTGCTAGTTAGCGGGAAGCATGTGTTCTCGGGGCAAGGCCTCTCCACCTCCAAACACCCAGCTAGTGCCGGAAAGCAAAGCAGAAGGGACAGCAGAATGGGTCGGAGCACGTGCGTGGCTAAATGGGTGACCAAATATGCGTTCCTCAAGAGTTGGTGGCTGGAATTGGTTTGCGTGGCGCCTATATGGGAGGCACGTGGAGCGAATGCCGGGTGAGGTCGAGTTTTGGGCGGAGATATCCTTGTGGTTTACAAGAAGAACTTCGAAGAAGTCCACGACAAGTCGCTCGAGGAAGTCAGGCGGGTACTCGACGAGCTCGTGGAGGAGCGGAGTCTCAACGTGGGTTACACGGCCCGCGAGACCGTTAGACGGGCTGACTTCGTGGAGCCTGACCTGGTCATCGTTCTGGGAGGCGATGGGACGCTCACATCTATCGCGCACTCCGTCGACGAGAACACACCGGTAATGGGGGTGAACAGCCACCCTCGCAGCGAGGGAAATGGGGGCTCATACGGCTTCTTCATGGGCAGCGACCCGAGCACGTTCTCCGAGGACGTCAGGGCGGCTCTGGATGGTGGGGCCATCGTCAACGTCCTGCCTCGGCTCCAGGCCGAGATCGAGACCACGAGTGGCAACATAATCCGCTGCGACCCGGCGCTCAACGACCTTCTGGTTGCCAATACGCACCAGTACCAGCCATCCAAGTACAGGCTGCAGAGGGGCGATATCGACTCGATGCAGCACTCGTCCGGATGCCTATTCTCCACTTTCCTGGGGCAGGGGGCGTGGTTCAGGCACGTTGCGAACATCGAGGGAGCGGATTTCCCAGCCAGTGAGATAGACGACCACTACCTGTACGTGGCAAGGGACCTTCCTCGTGCCGACAGGTTCGGGGACGGGTCGTACTGGGAGTGGGTCAGCGAGCCCACCGTCATCATGAGCGACATGCACAGGGGGTACGTGGTCAGTGATGGGTGGGACGAGACTCACTTCACAAGGGGTGCGACTCTGACTGTGGGGCTGGATGGGCCAAAACTGAGGCTCCTGACTTTCAGGGGGGCGATACTCGATGGCGTGTCCCAGTGGCTCTCCAGGACCTAGAGGATCTGCTCTAGGAACAGCTTGGTCCTTTCGTGCTTCGGCTTCGAGAAGAACTCCTCGGGGTTGTTCTCCTCTATCAGATGCCCCTCGTCGAAGAGTATGCACCTGTCAGCGACCTCCTTGGCGAAGCCCATCTCGTGAGTGACCACGATCATCGTGATGTCTCGCTTCGCCAGGTCTATCATGACCTCGAGGACCTCCTTGATCATCTCTGGGTCGAGAGCCGAGGTCGGCTCGTCGAAGAGCATGATCTTCGGATCCATGGCTAGGGCCCTGGCAATGGCCACCCTCTGCTGCTGCCCGCCTGAAAGGCCGCTTGGGTACTTGTATGCCTGCTCGGGGATTCCTACCCTCTCCAGCAGCTCCATGGCCCTCTCCTCGGCTGCCCTCTTTGGCATTCTCTTTACCTTCATTGGGGCTAGCGTGATGTTCTCCATTATGGTGAGGTGGGGGAAGAGGTTGAACTGCTGGAATACGAACCCGATCTCCGAGCGAACGTACTTCAGGTCGGATACCGTTGTGTCCTCATCGACGGTAATACCATCGATCTTGATCGTCCCTCCGCTGTGGGGCTGGAGTCGGTTGAGGGTCCTTATGAATGTGGACTTCCCGGACCCCGATGGCCCTAGGATGACTATTATCTCGCCTTTCCTGACCTTGATGTCCACTCCCTTCAGTGCCCAGAAGTCACCGAAGTTCACCCTAACTCCCTCTGTTTCAATTATCATCTCATCGCTTTCTTCACTCATGCAGCTTCTCCTCCTCCTTCTCTTACGAGCCCAAGGTTCTTCTCGACCTTCATCGAGACCCTAGACAGGTAGAATGCGAAAATCCAGAACACCACTGCGGTGACATAGAGTGGCTCGAGGAAGTCCCCGAGGAACCTCAGATCTGAGTTGGGCAGGTCCTTTGCCAGCTTGAAGAAGTCGAGAATGTTGACGATGAAGAGGAGGGTGGTGTCCTTCCAGAGGCCGATGAACACGCTGATGATCGAGGGAAGGGTGGTCCTGACCGCGTTGGGGAGTTCGACCTGCAGCTTGGTCTGGAGTGGCGATAGCCCTAGTGCTGCTGCTGCCTCCTTCTGACCGCTGTCAACGGCCTGCAGCCCGCCCCTGAGGACCTCGGCGATGTAGCACCCACCGAATATTCCGAACATCAGGAGCATCCTGATTATGTCCTCTGCGTTGTAGAATGGGTCCATCAGGTCGGGCATCATGAACACCGCGAAGTACAGCCAGCAGATCAGCGGCCCTGATCTCACCAGCTCTATCACAGCGATGGATGGGATGCTGAAGAATGCCTGGTCACTCTGTCTCCCGAAGGCTAGGACGACCCCTATCCCGAAGCCTAGGACGCATCCTGCGGTGGCGATAATCAGGTTCACGAACAGACCGCCCCATTGGGATGCCTCTATTCCGTTGCCGGCAAGCTTGTCCCAGGTCGAGGGGGTTCTGTCGCCTGCGATGATATCCTCTGAGAAAGATTGGGCCGGAGTCCCTCCAAGTACCTCTGCCCCGTCTTTGACGAACTGGGGCGGATCCATGATCAGGATTGCGAAGAAGAACGTGGCCACGGCCGATACTGCCAGATATGACTTCAGTCGGTTTACCTTGTACTCCTCGCTGTTCTTCGAGTACCAGTACGCTAGGCCGTATCCCACGAGGGCCCAGAGTGTAGCGATCGCCAGCTTGACCCGGACCGTGTCAGTCTTGTAACTGACCTCAGTCGGATTGAGGGCTATCAGAGACAATAGTCCCATGATGGCTAAGAACGGGACCAGGAATTTCCCGGGCTTCTCCCCGTTTGTCCCATAAGCGCCACCCAGAATCCCGAAGGTCAGGTAAAGTGACCACCAAAGTCGGAAGTTCTGGTTAATGCCGTAGCAGTTCGACTCATTTATGCAGACGTGTGATCCCGGGGACTGGGTCATCTGCTCCTTCATCAGCTGTCCCATCATCACCAGATCTCTGTTCGCCCAGACCACGACCCAGTCCGCCTCTATGAGCGACCAGTGGATCAGGAATGTGGAGACGATGAATATCATCCACGCAGTCGAGATTCCGAGAAGAGCAGTCGATGTGGACTTGAGCCAAGTTAGTTTCACCATCGAGGAAATGGTGACCCAGTAGGTGAATGCAGCAAGCAGGAAGTACAAGATAGCCAGTAGGTCGGCATCGCCGGTAGACTGCCCCATTACCGGGTTGAGCTCCATTGTTGCTGCTCTCCAAGACTCCATTGAGAAGGCGAACGCCATAGTTATGGATAGCCCCAATACAAAGGAAGAGACCGCTCTTTCGTTCTCGTGGTTTATCCATGGATTGCCGCTTTTGCCGACTATCGATTCTTCCAATTCCCTAATGCCGTTCTCTGACTTCAGGGTTGAAGGAGTTATGGCCCACATCCAATCCAGAATCTGTGCAATAATAGTCATATCTTCACGCTCGTTACTCTGGAGTTGTACCAGTTCATTATCGCAGAAATCGTGAGGCTGCCAATCTGGTATGTGACCAGGAGGAGCAGGAACAGTGGGATGAGCTTGCCGACGTTGTTCATCATCACCAGGATGACGTAGAAAATGTCAGTGTAGGCCACGACCACGGCCAGGCTGGAGTTCTTCCAGACGTTCATGAACTGGTTGTTCAGCAGGGGGATCATGCTCCTCAGAGCCTGAGGGAGTATGACCAGCCTCAGCCTCTGGAACGGGTTCAATGAGAGTGATATGGCAGCCTCCACCTGCCCCCTGGGAAGTGACTGTATGCTCCCCCTGACAATCTCCGCCACCACGGATGCGGTGAATAGAGTCAGCCCGAGGACCATCGCGAGGAAGAAGGGCGTTATCTCGAACCCGGTTCCCTCCTCTATCCCCCAAGCCCCTGGCTGGTCTAGGACGCCGTCGTTGTTCCTGTCCTTGGTGAACTCGGGCATCGAAAGGGCCTCGCCGACCTCGTAAATCCCGCCCGCGAGGGTTATCCCTAGTGCGAAGGCGAAGACTGCGACCCAGAGGGTGAATCGTCGCCTGATGCCTTCCTCGGTGTCGTCCACCTCCAGCGAATTCATGCCGTCATCGTCTACGTTGGTGGTGACCAGGAGGGAGTACACCAATAGAAGGACGCCCAGCAGGGGTCCGATCGCTATCTGTGCGTTGCCCCCCAGCGTCTGCACGTTGGACTTTCCGTCGACGGTCGTGAGCCCCTCAGGCAGGCTCCCTAGGAACGGGTAGAACAGGGCCTCGAACATGTCACTGCTGATTACTCCCGGCGAGAACCTTCCGGACGGGGTCGTGAATAGTGCCTCGCCGATTGGCACCCTGGTCAATAGTAGAACCAGGGAGAGGATGACGAATAGGTCGGCGGCTAGGGGCTCGAACCTCCACCCCAACGAAGCGAATGGCCTCCTGAGGCTGAACCCCTGTGGTGCCGAGATGGCTCGGGGCTCCACCCTGTCTTGGTGACGGAGCAGGGCCCTGACCATGGCTAGTCCGACTACAGAGAGGGCCAGCGCCCCGTAGGAGGCAACCGTGGTGAACCAGATGCCCTTGTTGCTGTAGTAGAACGCACCGCCGAACAGGTTCTTCTCCTCGAACAGACGCGGGAACTGCAGGTCGATCTGCGTGGCTAGCAGGAAGAGTAGGACCGCAAGGGGGAGGTTTCGGAATATCTCGACGTATGCCGTGGCTGCCCATGCAGTCAGCTTGTTGCTTGAGAGGCGGGCGACTCCGACTATTACCCCTAGGATGGTGCACAGGATGATGCTGACGAGGGTGACTCTGACGGAGTTGATTATGGCCGCCTTGAGGAAAATCCACCTCGCATCGATGTTTGGCTCGGCGTCCAGTGGCCATGGGTTGATCCTGAACGTGTTACCGAGGTCCATGAACTCGTACCTCACCTCCCATCGGTTCAGCATTACCGGGTTGGTGCCGTCGTTCATTAGGAAAAACACCCTCAGGAACAGGTACATCAGGAATGGGAATATCACTAGGAAGGCGAATGCTGCAGACCTGTGTGACTGGATTTTGGGCTTAGCCCCCTCCTTGGAGAGGATGAAGGCCCAGCAGGTCAGGGTGATCAGGGAGATTAGGGTCAGGAAGGATGGGATGTCTTGGGATATTAGGGGGACGAACGAGACGTTGAGGAAGAGCACTACGAAGAGGACGATCGTTAGCAGAGAAGCAGCGACGGAAATCGACCTGACGCTTCCGTCCGTGTAGTCGCGGAAGTTGTGGGGCCGTATTGAGAGGAGGTCATCGAGGTTGTTCTGGAGGAGCAGGATCCCGGAGACCACTCCCGTGCCTAGGAAGAGGAATGGGACCTGGGTGCTGGCGGATAGGTCCATGTCGGGAACGAACAAGTAGCACGCGAGGAAGACGGTGATTGCGAACAGGGAGGTCGAGACGTCGTAGAATGCGGACCCGAGTGACGCTTCCGCTAGGTGGGCGTGCGAGTCTCCCGGTTTTTCCAGTTCGACTTCGATCTCACCGACCTTTACTCCTGTCACTGGGTCGATCCGATCTTTGATTGCCGTCTCGGGACTCTTGCGTATTACGGCTATTTTGTGCCGGAAGCCGGCGATCAGGTCCTCGTAACCCTTTCTTGGGTCCCTCGCGAATCTCCTCAAGGTCCTGTAGGCTTTGCCCGTCAAATTGGAAATACTGGAGAATTCGTTCTGCACTAGCATGAACAATAGCAGGGTCAAGCCACCGAAGAACAGGACCATCTTGTCCATGGGGTAGAAGGCTAGGTTTTGCTGGGCATCAAGGACGCAACCGATCCCGGTCTTGCATGGGATGTCTGTAGCCATCTTTGAAAGGTAGTCCGAGGACATACCGAGGAACTTGTTCGAGTAACTCCAGTACAGCGTCGGGAGCGAAAGCAGAACACCGATATTTAGCGTGTCCCGAATCCCCCACTCGTTTTCCAAGGTGCCAATTTTGTCGACGGCTCGGGCAATGATCCCGATTCCTAGAAGGCAGGAGAATAGGGTCAGGAATGGCAGTGACGGGAGCATGCCCACATAGGGACCGGCTAGTAAGACGTACAGGAGCCCTAGGAGAACTGCGGCGTTCGAGGCTCTCTGATCCGGCCTCCTCATCATCTCGGAAAGGATGGCCGGCAGTCCTGAAAGGCGGTTGCGCATGAGGTCCATTTTACCACATGCTATTCGCTTAACCACTTGATGTTTGAGGCCCCCGGGGGAGTTGATCCCCCCCGGGGGCTTTCGTAATTCCTAATTGCTAACCTTGAGGGATCAGCGCATTGGGGGTGCGTACTGGATGCCACCCTCTGAGACGAGGGCGTTCAGCGTTCCAGCGCGCGAGATCAGGCAGTCGTTCATGGCTGCCGATCCGCTGGTTCCGTCGTAGTCTCCAGCGCAGAAGGCGTCATCGTACGCCTCGCCGTAGTTTCCTGCGGCGTCTAGGACTGCTGCCATCCATGTTCCCGCAAGCGGGTTGGTGGCAGTGCCGAGACCGAGGTTCTCGGTCAGAAGGCGGCACATTCCTGGGTCGGTGGCTGAGCCAGCGTCGTTGACGGCGCAGGCCGAGGTTGCCATGGCACCGTGGTTGCTGGACGTTACGCCCATCTCCTCCGCGGTTACCATTCCGTACCAGACCCATGCCACGACGTCCTTGAAGTCGGAGTCCATGTCGCGGGTTGCCGCGCCTAGGGGCTCCTTGGACATCAGCTCTGAAGCGATCCAGATGTCGACGGAGTTTCCGTCTGCATCAGTGACTGAGCCGTCAGTGTCAAGCTGCCACTTCTTGGCAACCATGGCCGACATGTCTCCGGTGAAGGCATCGCATGTTCCAGCGATGAACTTGGAGGTCGCCTCAGCGGCGTCTGCTACTGGCACGGACGTGAATGCGATCTCCCTGGAGGCGAACCAGTCCTGCATGTTGCCCTCGGTAGTGGTACCGATTCCAACGCAGATGTTGGCTCCGTCCAGTCCAGAGGCCGAGTTTCCTGCAGCGGCTGCAGCGAAGCTGTCCTCGCGGACCAGGATGCCCTGTCCATCGAAGAAGTTCATTCCAGCGAAGTCGGCGTTCAGGCTCGCGTCACGGCTGGTGGTCCAGGTCGTGGTGCGGATCAGAACGTCGATGGTGCCAGCGGCTAGCTTCTCGAACCTGTCCGATCCGGATGCTGGGATGTACTCAACGTCCGTAGCGGGGTTAAGTCCCAGAGCAGCGGCAACAGCTCGGCAGTATGAGATGTCCAGTCCCGAGCGTACGCCCGTGGCTGCGTCTAGGTATCCCATTCCGTACTGGGACTCCTTCACCCCGCACTTCATGGTGCCACGATCGATGATCGTGTCCAGAGTGCTCACCGGTGTAGCCTCTGCTATTCCAGCGGCTCTCCCTTCTTCTCTCGCGGCATCAACGTCATC